>Ga0136643_10019126_pt1 | contig 10344 bp, 9 predicted proteins | sample TergutLab28metaG_FD_96883 | JGI IMG/M metagenome (GOLD analysis project Ga0136643, IMG submission 96883) | Labiotermes labralis P1 segment gut microbial communities from Petit-Saut dam, French Guiana - Lab288 P1 (version 3) (version 3) | ecosystem: Host-associated > Arthropoda: Insects >... | reverse complement strand
GTGTCATTGGAATTTTTCATTGACATAAAATCCTTCCGATCGCACTATGGCCCTGGGGTTGACTCAGCCTCTAACAGAAATGAGTACCAGGAGTATTTCCTGGCGGTGCGTAAGGCTGACAACCTACCACCATCCTGTGCTGTTGTCACGAAATCTGGGTGCCTTAACTTCATGGAACCCTCTGGGCCTGTCCAGGCCTGTAATGGGACTGCTTTACCTTTTTTTTATATACCCTATGTACTATAATGTCAATACAGGTTTTCTGCAAACTTCAACCATGTGTCACTTCAAAACCTTGCCTGATAAAAAAAAAACTAACAACATATTTGAATTCAGCACAAACAATTCTATAGGATTTACCTACTTTAGTTAGTGTGACAAAAAATAACAATTATTTTATGATCGAGTGTCATATATTAGCGCAATAATAGAATGGTCATTTCTGTATGACACTTAAAGCAGGCATAGCATTATACCCAGGTTTAATCACAGTTCATAGTAATTCATCTATCTATAAAGAGCATTATTACCCTGGAAACGGAGAGTCCCACGTAGAACAGTGTGTGACTCATTTGCAATGCCATACAACTTAGCATATTTAGTGGAATCCCTGTTTGGGAAGCCTTCCAGAGCAAATCCTGGCAGGAAGTCAAGTGGCTGTGTCTCTCTCATGAGTTGTCCACCACCAGTAATTTGAACAGTCTCTCCATCTTTAACGTAAGTTGCTGTACCGAGTGTGTTTAGGAGTACACCACGAGGATTCCAACTGAACTTGTAGCGCAGAGCATTGTCTGAGCACTCAGGAGCTGGTAGCCCTGTTACAGAACACTGAAATTAGAATTTTGGGAATACAGGCTGACAGGTGATATGGAGTGAAATCTCAGTATAACGAAATTTTATTATACTGAAACACATTAAAAATGTTAGTGTGATAGATAGGTGTGTGTAAAAGAAGGAAAAGGAAAACTTACCATGTTTACTTCATAAAAATATTCTTAATTTTTTCTGTACAACCTGTTTTATTACTAATGTTAATATAAAATCCGAGAAGATGGGTGTCTTCATATGTTTAAAAAATGCAGAAACACACCGCAAGCAATAATCATACTCACCACCACAGAATGAAATGAAAGATTCAACTTTTCCACCAGCCTGATGCACCTCATCAAAACACTCCATTGCAAGCAGATGATCTATGCCTGGGTCTAGCCCCACCTCATTCAAGATGGTAATTCCCTTCTCAACAGCCCTGAAAATTAGCCATTTTATTTTTAATTCAAGCATGCAACCACTACATGACATTTATGATGCTCCATTCAGACACATCTGAGAATGTATGTGTACCCTCAACTGAGCAAAATGGTTCAATAGCACAATATTTAAGCTGCCTTATGGAAGTACTGCATTAAAATTTCTGCTGGTGCTCCTGAGATCATGACTTGACACTTTCTTCTTTCTCTTACTTTCTCAGTTGATTGTTTACACAGACAAAGTTCCTGGCCACTTTCAAATGCATTCTGTTTGATACAAAATGCTCGTTAAATTTCCCGTACTTCCACATCTACTCTGTCAGATAGACATCATAGGAGTGAAGATCTAAGTTCTAGTAAACAGTTTTAGCACTGTCCATTGAGGGTCTTCTATTGCACCTGCAACAGCGTGATAAATTCTGGCTTCCCACCTTTATCAGTGGATGGGGAGAAATCAGAAGAATGGTCTAGTTCTGGTGTAAAGCAAAAGAAATTCTCTAAGGTGCCAATGGGGTTTCTGGCCAATGCTGTCAATGTCATCGTAAGAAATACCACTGCACTTATTGCCACCCAGTATTACTTTCTTTATGGGCAATCCATATGTACACTTTAGACGTGGTGAATACCATCTTAGGTCACTACACTTCCTTGGCTACAGTATACTTATGTGCCTGATCACTGTTTCTAATTCTGATCACCCAAATAACTGCAGTTACTCATATGTCTCCTTTAGATCTGTTTGCTTGAAATCCATCTCCTATTGTCCTTCTAACACTCTCGTTATCTAGGGTGACACCTTCAACCTTCTCTCCAGTCATTTGTTGTGCAACAGAAGAGAGTTTACTTTCACTGGCTGATCAATTAAAAAAATAAAGCTTTACATAATAGGTTAAATATAAGTAGGTTTTTCCTGGCAACAAAACATCAACACAGAGCAAACCAGAAAAGTCACAAGGGCCTGTATGAAAGTTATGACCATAAATTTGTCAACACAAATAGAACGCCAATCTAAACTTCCAAAGATCTAGTTTTTACAATAAGTTTAAAAGCTGTCAAGATTGGATGGACATGAGTGAAATACAAAGGGGCTAAAGGTCAGAAAGTTCTTCCTCAGTTAGGGTGTGGACACACCAAAAAATGAAGCCAAAAAATGTTTCCTTTTGTCACATAGAGGGGTGCTCTGGCTGGCATTCGAGCTCAGTCAATGTTCAGGTAAATTTAATGTTTTCTAGAGTCACCTTTGTCTTATCATATCATATTATATCATATCATATCAAGTATCATACCATTTATTTTCCTTCCATAAATCCGTACAGGATTACATAATCCACATGGATATGGAAATCGTCATATTTGTTGGGATTAAGGGGTGACATCAACACAAGTGTGTACAACAATCACATGGTTATTTGGTATAATAAATATAATAAAATAGGACAATACAAATTGTTTAGTGTAATAAAATATAATAAGGATAAAAAGTAAAAATAAAAATAAAAATAGTGGAGTAAGTTAGAAGCAATTAGCGGTGCTCTTTAAGTAGGAAATTTTCCTTCGTTACAGAAAGTGGTTGGATATATACTGACATATTTATAATACAGACTTGTAAGTAAAGAGAAGGAACATGTGTCCCAAAGCCCTTATGTGTCAATTCAGATCATATGTCAAAATTTAACTTAGAATTCTTATTGTGTGCAGCAGTTAAGGTTGTTGTGTAGATAATATGATAGCAAATCACAACACAGCAGTTACTTGTCCAGTGGCTATGGGCATATTATATTCTTAAACTTAACCATAAAGGTAAATTTCACCCTGTAACTTGCCATGAGGGCACAGAGGGGGGGGGGGGGTAGAGGTATAGCTCTACTCATTCTTTAACCTTGATGCTAGGTGGGGGTGGATGGTTAACGCCACTTCCCGTTGCTTCATCCTCAGGAATGATCCAGTACCCATTGTAGGCTGGGTGGGCCAAAGGGCCAGTCTGGAAAAGTGTAGAAAATCTTGCCTCCACTGGGACTTAATCCCCAGACTGTCCAGTCCATAGCAAGTTGCTATACCAAATTTGCTATCCTGACCCATAAACGTAACTACTTCTGTTGACATTTAATATTACTGGGCAATGAAAAACTCAACTCTCCACAATGAAAAGTTCCACAAAACAAAATCATGGCTCTCAGATACAGACAATGCTTTAAACTAGGGTCTAATTTCTAAATTCAAAACTTCCATTTTGCAAATCCAAAAAAACTGGTCCCCTAAATTTCATTGCATGGAGATTTTACTGTATTATTAATAAAGAAGCCATATAAATTACTGCAATTGCACAAATGCATACACAAAAGTTGTACAACTAAATGTCAATAAATAACTTACCTCTACTTCAGTAAATATTTTGATAGCTGATTATTTTTAATTATTTACGTAGTTCCGTATCTAGATATATGGCTGATAGCTGATATGAGCTGATTCAGCTCAGGGCCTCCAATTTTCTGGATTTCTAAATCTTGTCTGTGGATATCTGATACAGCCTTAAATAAGGGACCACCTATCATCACAAAGCCTCTACCAACATAGAAAAAAACTGGACATACATCCATGCCTAAGTGAGATTTAGAACCCCTGTTCCACATTTGAGCAGTAACAGAGAACACATGCTTGCCACAGACCACATGGACATTGTGATCATTTACTTGACTGACTGGTTGGTTCTTTTGTATGCTCTTCTTGTAATGCTTAACTGTTTTTCTGTTCTTGTCATTTTCCCACCTGATAGTATAAAAGAGATTTTTGCACATGTGTGTTACATACCGGTCATGCATTTCCTTCAGCTCATCAGTGCAGTATGATGCTGTAACAAGATGCACACCAGCATTTATACAGACCTCTGCCACTAGATAATGTAAAGTACTGGGAAGAAGTGACACAACAAGATCTGCTGTCCCAATCAAATCTTGCAACAAGTCTGGCCTTTCAACCACATCAAGAAGCACTGGCTCAACTCCTGGGTAGCGGCCAGCTACAGCATCTGCCTCGTCTTTCAGTGCCGAAGCTGCAAGAAACCCGAGGCAAAGTGATTAATGATAATTCTGCCATTTCACATGCTTTGGATGGAAAGCTTAATTGACTGGTGTAGGCTCTGTCTTCAGAATTGTTGATGTTATTGGTGGTTGTAAGAATATAATGGGCAAGACGGTAGAATGGATTGGACAAAACAAGAATCACCTATAAAGTGTCTACATTAATCCCTTTACTGAATAATGGACATGAAATTAAATTAAACAAATTCACTTGTTATTTTAAATGTGATCCTGTCAGTATCTTTTGAGAGCAAAAGCTTTTGATGAACACACAATAAGAGAATCATTTATATTTTAGTGTACATTAACTTTGGAAGAAAGATTGATACAAGGAAATAGTTATTTAACACAGTGCCAGACATGAAAATAGACAAAAAAAAAATCCCTTCCTACATCTGACAATTCTCAACAGGTTCCTTCTTTGGCCTTCCTGAACTCTCAGAAACTTCCAACATGCTGTGTTTGAACTTGAGAACATATGCTGGGATTTTGCCCTGCCCATGTAAAACCCTGGGCAAGCCATTTATTTTGGAGGAATGCGTTGTTCTGTATGAGGTGAAGTGTAGAGATTTCTAACTAGTTAGATCTTCCTTACCGTAAACGGTAAGAATTTTTAATCCTGGAAAACTCTTATTCTGATTCTAAACAATTCTTTCCATTCCCACCTCAAAACCAAAATGGTGGTTTTTGCACAAGTATAAAACAGAAGGAAAGGGTTTCAAAATCTTGCTCACTTCTAAAGTGAATCACAAGGATGAGTCCAAACATTATGTATGCACCTCTTACTATTTAACCTTCAGGGGTAAAGTAAGGCTGCATGACTTCATGCTCACATGTGCAGGAAATAACTACTGTCCACTGGAAATTGTGACTCACCAACAGTAATATTCAAATTTTTGCCTCTGTGGAGATATTCCACAAGAGGACCGCTCACCATTCCTGCACCCAGTACAATAACTCTGCGAGCGGGTGCTTCTCCATCTGAACCGGGTACTTTGTGCCTGCTACTCCTACAAAAGATGAAGAAATAATCAAATTACAGCTGTACATATTTGAATTCTCCCCCCCCCAACACACACACACACACTCACACTCTCATAAATGTGCATGTACACACACAGTTAAGCGACACATTAGGCCTATAATCGTTATTACATAATCGTTATTACAGCACAAACTGACAACAGTTTGCTCTGTAATATGTGGATGTATAGTTGGATATACTGTTACATGTTCTATTATGCTGTTAGGTTTTCTACCACTCTATAATGCATGTAGCAATTATTATATTCATAAGAACAAAACATCTCACAAACACTGATAAACAACAAACATTTCACTATGAGTATAATTCTGTAGTAATATAGTGCAATGATACTTAAAATTGTGCACACGTCATAAAAGCATATGAATGTGTGAGAAATGGCATAACTATGACATACCTGTTGGCTAATCTGAGTTCTTGTATGTACTGGAAGTTTGGTGTCAGCTTTCCATTGCTGGCAATAATAGCCTGTGGAAAACATTTACTCTGAATCAAAAACACCAGCAGAAAGCACAACTATCAAATTAACTCAACAGCCAGAAGGTACATCAAATTGGCAGTCAGATAAAATCATCTTCATGTACTTCTCTGCATAAGTATGGCTTCAAAATTAAGCTGTCACAGGCAGCCTTCAACAGAACTCACATCAGTGTGAATGAACATTTTCAGCAGCTGAATATGTCATGTATAAATGACAATTATTGCATAGTTTAACAGCCTAGGCTATTGGATGATATTTAAATTTTAGATACCTTAGTGTGAGGTTGATCATGAACAGTAAAACAGGATTGCTGTAGAATGAAGATGTGATGACTTAATTTTTATCACTCTAGGACTACCAAAGAAAAAAAACACATAAAATCTGACAGCATGGTCGGTTCCCTGACCAAAAAACCCTCCTAAATTCAAGAAGTATGTGTCAATTTTGAGCTCAACAACTCGGTCAGAACCTTCTGTTGTGTTGGTTTCTTGGTTGAGATTCTTTGTCAGCTTTTTGAGTATGATAAGTACATTCTTCATTCTGAAATCTGTCTTTATTTAAATTACTATTACAAGGATTCCCAGGCACTGACATAAATTTAAAACAAAATTTTACTCTCATTTACTGAATATAAATAATGATGATCAGTGGTGACAGCAGTTTCTTGTTACTTTCTCTTATACATCACACAGACTAATGTATAAGTGTTACATATTCTGAGCATGTGTTTGTAGCCTTAGGTATCCAGCATGCAGTGCACGTGCAACATATTGTTATCTGTGGCCTGTCTGGCTCTACAATATTTCTCCACATTATTTCCTAAATGGCACGATAAAAAATAAAGTCAATGAACATAAAATGTGTAGTTTGATTTTCTTTACAACTCTTGTCTGAAACACTTTTCATTCTAAAATGAAATGAGTGAGACATGATCATAACTATTTACATATATATATATATTCGTCTTTATGTAAAGCACCCATGATACTTGGGCCGGGTAGCGTAGTTGTTATAGTGACTGGCTATGGGCTGGACGGTCCAGGGATCAAATCCCGATGGGGGTGAGATTTTCCGCACCTGTCCAGACCGGCCCTGGGGCCCACCCAGCCTCCTGTACAATGGGAACCGGGTCTTTCCCGGGGGTAGAGGCGGCCGGGGCGTGGGGCTGACCCCCCCACCCCCATCTAGTGCCAAGGTCCTAGAAAGATTAAAGTTGTATCTCTACTCACCCTAAGGGCCTTCATGGCCTATAAAAAGTGTGAAACCTACCTACCTACCAATGATTCTTGACAGATTTTAACAAAACTCAAACTCAAATATAAATTTCATGAATATCTGTCCAGTGGGAGCGAAGTTGTTACATATGGGCAGACGGACAGACAGGAGGGCAGACGGACAGACAGGAGGGCAGATGGACAGACAGGAGGGCAGACGGACAGACAGGAGGGCAGACCTGACAAACCTTATAGTTGCTCTTCACAATTCTGCAAATTTGCCTAAAACATTTATTGTAACTTATTCATGTCCATTATCTACCATGTCTGTATAATGAACAAACATCCTACAAATGTGGAATCAGCACTTTTTAAATCAAGATTACTTCACTAGAAAATTGAAGTTCTCTTTTAAATACAAAAAAGATTTCAGTAGTTTTAATTAACTTTGTGCCATTTATTAAATTTGTAGGCCCTGATCATTCCATACTGCCCACATTATTCAAAAGCACATTTGTGGTGTTCAAGGTATTCTTGCCCTCAGTTAATGCGCAAGGAATATAAGACACTGCATGTACCGATCTCTAGTTTATGATGAGCCTGTTTCTTATATGGGTTATATGGTATGACATATTCTGCACATAGCACATCAAAAGACAATTACTCACTGCCCAAGACTTTAAGGAAAACAAATGATCTGTTTGATCCCTTACGTCTGATAGTGTTGCTTAGTGAGAGGTTTAAAAAGCTGTGTGTTTTGCAGTGCAGCTCTACTTACTCCTGCAACAGAAGGAGTGAAGTTGTGCTTTTCAAGGGGCTGAGTAGTATCAGACTGAAGGATGTCAAATGCATATGGGTAAAGAAGGTCTCCAAAGAAATCTGTTGCCTCTCGGGGGAGTTGGGTTGGCATGTTGTCTATGGAGCATACCAGCACACCAGGACCCTTGAAGCTGCAGCACAGAAACATAACCCAGATATAAGCTGAATCTAATCTTCAATAATAATAAGGGACAAGTAGTTGGTCACATTTGACATTAGTATAAATGACACAGCAGTGAAAAGTAACTTTACATTATGGGATAAATACTGTGTGAATAAGGCTCATTCATAATACACAGTCACTTAAGCACCTAAACAAATACAAGTGTAACATTTACTTATGACATGACTACAAAAAGGAACACTGCATGATGATATGAAATCCACAATACTTTCTGACTTGCCGTGAGAGACATAAGGGAACAAGAGAAAACTAAAGTAAACTGTGCCAGAAAATGCTAACAGACTCTTGCAGTATGATGATGTTACCTTTTCGTATCTTTGTTTCGATCTGCGTCGTATAAACAGAATGGTGTGTCAATCGTTGTGCATTCATTCATGAACTCAACTGAGCCTCCAGGGTCAGCTGAGATGTCACAGATTGCCAGCATTCTGTGAGGCAAAGCTGGAGAACCAATTGATGTTGGAAGCCATGGAGTGTTGGCAGGCCTGAGTAGAGTTTTGGCATCTGGAATAGTCAGAAGTTTGGGCGAATCAACTGCCCAGTAGATGCAATTGATGATGATGGAGGCATATGGTGCTATCTAAAATGAAAGTAACATGCCAGCATCAGTGTACTGAAGTGAATAACATTTTGGACAGTCTGTTTAGCTTAAGGAGCTAAAAGCTCTTGGGATCTGCTTTGGTGCAAGCCTTCCTCATTTCTAAAAATAAGAATATGTTGTTCTGAAGCCAATCATATAAAGAAACATTAGCTGTTTAGAATCACTGCTGTTTTCATTGATTTATATGAGCTTCCGGTACATGGGACTCAGATATTAATATAAATGTCGATAAATGCAATTTAAATATTAAAGTAAATTGCATATTTAGGCAATTCACTCAACCCAAACTGGACTTACACAACAGGCTCATTTCCTTAAATGTAGATAATTCCATTTGATGAAAGTAATATTCATGATGATAATATTTTTTCTGACTGAATTCCATTACATGAAAAAGTCTTGTAAATTTAGCACATTCAGTCTCAGCCCACAGTATTATGCAACATCTGGAACAGCTTGCAGAGTAGTTTCAATTATGTTTCATAGTCTATTCCACTATCTCCGGGGGGGGAGTGTTTCCAGGGGGAACATCGCGCAGCAGGCAAAAGGGATGAAAATAGGGACTTTGAATGTTAGGAGTCTGTATAGGGCAGAGTCACTTAAGGCAGCAGTGATGGAATTAGTGAGGTATAAATTAGATGTAGTGGGTGTACAGGAGGTTAGGTGGGACAAAGGGGGCACAGTAAGAGCAGGGGATTATGATTTTTTTTTATGGGAAAGGAAATGAAAATCATCAATTGGGAATGGGTTTTTTTGTACACCGTAGAATAGTATCGGCAGTGAAGAGAGTAGAGTTTGTTAGTGATAGGTTGTCATATGTAGTGCTGATAGGTCGCTGGCATAATATTATTGTTGTAAATGTGCATGCACCAAGTGAGGAAAAAAGTGATGAGGCAAAAGGTAGTTTTTATGAGGAATTAGAGCAGGTATTTGATAAATTCCCAAAATATCACATGAAAATGTTACTAGAAGATTTTAACGCAAAGGTGGGGAGAGTGAATATTTTCAAGGCAACAATTGGACAGGAGAGTCTCCATCAGGATAATAATGATAATGGGGTTAGACTAGTTAAATTCTCCACATCACAAAATCTGGTGGTTAAGAGCACGATGTTCCCTCACCGGAACATTCATAAATACACCTGGACCTCCCCTGATGATAAGACTCACAACCAGAGTGACCATGTACTGATAGATAGGAGATGGCATTCGAGTGTACTGGATGTGCGAAGTTTTAGGGGAGCTGATTGTGATACAGATCACTATCTGGTGATTGCAAAGGTAAGGGAAAGATTAGCAGTGGGTAAACAGGCCGCACAGAGGTTTGATAGCCAAAGATTTAACTTGAGGAAGCTAAATGAGCCAGAGGTTAGGGAACAGTATCAGATTGAAATTACAAACAGGTTTGCAGCTTTGGAGAACTCGGATGAAGATGAGGACGTAAATAGGACTTGGGAAAACATTAAAGGGAATACACAAATGTCACCGAAAGAGAGTCTGGGTTTGGATGAATTTAAGCAGAATAAACCCTGGTTTGATGAAGAATGTTTAGATTTTTGGATCAAAGGAAGCAGGCTAAAATTCAGTGGATACAGGATCCAAGCCAAAGCAATGTAGATAATTTGAACAAGGTAAGGCGTGAAGTTAGCAGGCATTTCAGGAACAAAAAGAAGG
>Ga0136643_10019125_pt1 | contig 10345 bp, 5 predicted proteins | sample TergutLab28metaG_FD_96883 | JGI IMG/M metagenome (GOLD analysis project Ga0136643, IMG submission 96883) | Labiotermes labralis P1 segment gut microbial communities from Petit-Saut dam, French Guiana - Lab288 P1 (version 3) (version 3) | ecosystem: Host-associated > Arthropoda: Insects >... | reverse complement strand
TATGCCACATCTGCACCATTTCAATAGCCAGTGGCAGGCTATGCCACATCTGCACCATTTCAATAGCCAGTGGCAGGCTATGCCACATCTGCACCATTTCAATCCTCAAACAAAACAAGTTCAAAAAGCAGTGGAAATGCCCAACTCTCCTGAGAAAAAAAAAAAGTGTCACTCTGCTGGAAAGTTTGGGGCATCCGTATTCTGGAATGCAGGAATCATCCACAAAGAATTCATGCCTCAGGGTACAATAACTGAAATGAATACCTATCATGACATGTTGAGATGCCTGCATCAGGCTATCCACAGGAAGAGAATTGGGCATCTCTCAAGAGATGTAACCCTGGACAATGAAATGCCACACAGCACACAGGCAGAAGAATTTTTGTAGGCATTTCAACTACTTGACAATCCACCATGCAGTCCTAACCTTGTCATATCAGACTATCATTTGTTTGGGATACTGAAACAGCACTTGGGAGACCAATGATTCCACAATATGAGGATGTGGAAATGGCTGTTCACAAAAGGCTGCAAATGTAACAGTCTAATTTCTACTGAGATGGGATTTTTACATTCACATCAAGATGGAATAAAAGTGCCAATATGTTCAGGAATTATGTTGAAAAATAATGATACCTCAGCGGAATAAATAGACTACATTTAATACTGTAATGACATTTTTTTATTTAACTCTCCCAGACCTATAGAACTTTATTTACTGAGAAATAGCAGCATGGAGTAATTAATGTCTGTAATGTGAGTGAATGAACCCAAAAAATAAAACACATCATACAATTAAGAGATAAAACAAGCTTACTGGAGTTCTGTTACGTCCTGGTATTTGGGACAGATGCTTCAGTTTGGAACCAACTGGCACTTTGTTAGGAGATATAAATTTGGTCAATTCCTTGACATAGTAAGGTAAAAGTTCCTTTCCAAAGCATGAAACTGAGGCCATGTTCCATAATAAGCATGACTGTGAATGAAACAAAATATATAATGTCAATGGATTTAAGTTAAACACAAATAACTAATTACTCACAATACTGTGACCCTTTAGGTTATGGACACCATACAGACAAGACTTCCAACATCTACCTCCACTGACCCAGTCTGCAGCCTGCCTAATATTTTTAGCAAGAAATCTATTACCTAATTAACTACAACATACGAGTATGCACTAGTAGGCCAGTAAGGCCTAACCACCTGCCAATCATTACCACTGTAACCGACAGCTGCCAGTATAAGGGAATTAAAATGTTCAATACTTCTAATAAAAACATATTTCTGAAGAGTTAACAAGCTATACTTCTACAATATTATCAGCAAAATATTAATATAGCCCACATAAATGCATTTTTGATCATATGGCCCACCAATGAAAAACCTGAAACACCTCTACCATATAGTCTCTACGAACATTCTGAAGATGGAGAAAGTATATTCTTTCAAAAAGGTGGTACCCACATACCAGATGCATGGCGTCATAAAATAAAATTTAAAAAAAAAAAAAAAAAAAACCTCTGAAGCCAAAATTAAGTGCCCATTACAGTGCATGTTCTTGGACAACAGTTTTTGTGATGTTTGGTGTTCTCAGCATCACAATGTGCATCTAATAAGGAGACTCTTGGCACTAAAGGATTAGCCTTAATGGCTGTGAAATAACATTATAATGCAGGAACAAAAAGACACCTGCCCTCTGGAACAATTAAATTTTTGTGCTAAACCACCAATATGGTCAAATTAAAGATACTGTAAAAAATGCAGTCTGAGATTGTTGACAAATGAAATATTCAACACAGAAAAAAAAACTCTTCATGAAGAGCAAGATGCTACAATTTAAAAATATAAAATTCTAAATGTCTTCATAGAAACGGAGCTGCCTGATGTCTCTGCGTTGTTTTCAGAGCAGGTAAATGAACAGAAAAACATGTACACTTAAAAGATCCACCAAGAAAAGGAGAAGATGAAGACCTGTCCATGGGAAATGGGACGATTTTTTAAAATACAATGTGATAGGCAATGAACCAGCAAGCATTATATGCACTGCTCATATCAGTCAAGAGTCAACCTGTCTGCTGACATCAGAAAGAATCTTTCTACACAAACGTGAAACTTTAGTTTCGCAAAGCAATGTGCACAAGGACTCTTGTCATCTGCAATATGTCATGTAGCAGAGCAGCTGGATACCAACATTATGAAAGAACCTGCTGCTACACCTTCCGGGTAAAACCAGAAAAAAAGGGACAGGAGGTTCTGCCAAAAATTTGGTAGCAGTGTAGCAACCTAAAAAATCTTGCATTCTGTGACTCTTGAGACTGATTTTGGTAGGAAATAAACACAGGAAATGTCATTATCAACAAGGATGAAATGTGTGGTGATACATGAGAGAGACACAAGCAAAACATTTAGGAGTCTCTGCACTTGCCTCATTTTGGTACTTCCGCAAATTTTCAGCTGGATCAAGACGGCCATCTACTGAGTGAGTGTTGTGAGAGATGTTCAGTGCTGTGCAAACTGGCCTGCTGTCCTCTCCCATGAGAATAATTGCAACCTTCTCTGTTATAAGTGTTTCTCTCTCTTCCTTTGTTCTCCTCATCAGTGCTGTACTAACAGTCTTGCTTTTGCAAGCTTAAACAATGACAGATAACATACTAAAGCAGACAGTACATGAATCTGACAAATTAAGCAAGATAGTCTCTTAACACATACTCCACAAAAGGAATTAGCGGCTTGCGAATTATGAATTATTTGGTAAGACCCTGGACTCATTCAGAGTTCTGAATATAATTTGTATCCAGATCTGCATGTCGAATTACCTTATTATTATTATTCCTTTCCTGCTGGCGGTGCCAGTGCTGGTGCTACTACCCCTAGTGGTCTGAACTCCAATCCCTCCATCAAATCAGGATGTCTTCCCCCACATTCAGATATATAACCCACACACTCATGCACCCTGATTATGGCAAGTACAATGTTTACTGAAACATCCAAACACCTTCACGTCTCTCTGTACACTAATCCCAAGAGTTAATTCCACACTTTATTGTTGATGTCTTGAAAAGGAATGCTGTTTTCTTGGAGCATACCTTTCTTCTGTAAGTTATAATCCTAAGGTACTTTGTTATAACCTAATTTTTTTGTGCACAAAGTGCTCACTTGTTATAGGCTATGCCTGTTGGCAGGCACTCTAATCAATAAACTATGTCCATTTATGTTCTTTCTAAGAAGCCCCCATTACAAAAATATGGAGTCTGTTCACATGAATATAGCATACATGTGATATCACTACCATGTCTGTGATACCTGTTAACTTACAGACAATATTTCATACGTAAATTCTGTGTGTATTAATAATCCGCCCCCTTACAAAATCCAAATATGTCGCTAGGTAATGCCATTAAACAGAAAGCTAAACGTGATTATCACACAGCTTACCAGATTTCTGTCGTGAATTGGAGGGAGCCAGTATGGACGAATGTGATCTGAAGCCAAACTTCTCCCACAAAAGCTTCTGTTGTTCCAAAACCTCATGACCAAGACCAGCTTCCAGCAAGCATTCATCCTGTTCAAGCAGCTCACGGTCTTCTGCCTCTTGTAATGAAGCTGACAAAGCCAGTGCAAGCTGCAGATTACTGTCATTGCCACTCTGAAGCAATAAACTGCATATGTAGTAGGATTGTGCAAACATTCAAATCTACATCGTTGCTTGCCAATAGGTCATTTTGTAACATCAGCAGAAAGGACTTCTTATACAGCTCAGCCATGCATAAAAATGATACTCTAGCATATCACTGATAAAAACTTATTCTTTTTTTTTACAGTTTCTACATTGAAAACTACTCACACATCACAGCACTTGAAATTTAGTCAGTGACTACTGACACCACTGGAATGTTACTAGAGTAAGACAGCAAAATGCCATGCCAGTTCCTCATTTACATATGAATTGTAACAATTCATACACAAATTAAAGCCAAAGAACAGTATACTTCACATCTACCAAAAAGTATTCTACATTTATTTACTGCTTTATTAGCAGATGGCAAAGGACAAAAACTGGTAACTAACAGCCACCTGCAACCACACCTGACACCTTGCTCTAACTATGTAGCATCAGTCTAACTCCATGCATCAGAGACCTTGGTAAGTTAGAAAATTTTCCACATTTCATGGAACCTTTAAGGTTCACTGCCGTGTTCAAAACAGCCTGCCACTGGTCCCTACATTAGCCAGATAAATCTGGTCCTCACCCTCCCATCTTATTTATACATGACATCCTTAGACACAGGGAGAAAAATAATTCTTATATGTTCTGACAACAGATATCAAGAGAGTAGAAAAGTTAGCCTTTAACAGATGATTGTACTCTTTGCATTTTAATTATTAAATCTTTTGCAAATAATGTTATACCAGTTCATGGTAATTAATTTTGACAATAAGAAATACATTCTATGTACACTATTATACAGATGTTGGTGATCCCTCCCCCAAGAATTTTTACAGAAAAAATTAACAGAAACATTCTATCAAAGGAACCTGTAATGTACACGCTCTGTTGCTGTGTAAGTCTCCATTGTTCACCCAGCAAATTTCTGGACTAAGAATGACTTAAGAGCTAATCTTGAATGTATGGGAACAGTGAATTTTCATTCGCAGAGTACAACAAGCTGGTGACCAGATTTTAATTCATGAATAATGGTATTGCAGTGAAACCCACTTAAGATGTCCCAATTTATGAACTTTCATCTGTTTCAGAAGCCAGAATAATTTTGTACCAAATTTTCCCAGTGATTAACACATATGTTGCTCCTGTAATACATTTCCTGCTCAAAAGGATTTCCTGCATAAACATGACAATTTTACGATCGACAAGTTCTTCACCCCTTACTACACTTTTGCATCAAAGACTAAAACAATTTCTCATTCGTTCAAATTTTGCCCAAAATAAAATTATGAAATACTGCTCTCACTTCATATAGCATTATCTGCAAGGTTGTTTCTGCCATAGATTAGAAGTGCAGATAAGTCAATACCATGAAAACACAGTGGAAAATAAAGTCACATTCCAATTGTGCTGCCACCAATTTCCAAACATGGGTTTCACACTGGCACATCATGGAGCACATTTCTGTTAACTTAAATATACGAACCAGTACTCAACCTGCAAGTGAATAGCTGGGCTGGAAAAAGATGAAAACAGTAAAATATAGTGAGGTATAACAAACATTTATGGAATAATTCTGGCAAGAATCAGCTCTTCATCTGCCAGTTGTCCTTGTAAAATAATCTTGTGCTGAGAAATCAGAATCACTAGAGATGGCTTGAAATGTGGTTTGATGATGAAACTGAATCATTTAATGTGGAATTTACATAAAATAATATTCTAGTAAATGGAATGTCAATTCCAGTACCATTTACAAAATATAATATTCATGCTTACCCTTTGGAAATGTTTTTCCTCTTATTAAGCATAATTTATTGCATTTTTTCCTCTCCCTGAAACTTCTTTGGGGAGTTTCACTATAGAAAAAATGCAATGCTCAGCCAGCAGAACAATACAGATGTTATTACATTACTGTCACACACAGACAGACAGATTAAAACACCATGTCACTCACTTTCCCACTACACTGTCTCCATTCAAAAGCTAGACTTCATGAGCTTTTCCTCACTTTTCCTCACTATGTTGTTCTGATTTGGTCCACTTTGTGGAATAATTCTCAAAAACAGTACTACTGTTGAACATAGTAAAAGTTACCAGTGCAGGACAGAATTCAAAATCAATCCTTGCCATTCAGTAAAATTACCACAAAATATGTTGCCTTCAACCTCCCATCATAGCTATTAAAAATTTCGGTATTTTGCATTAAAATATTTCTATTGTGAAATGACCTCATAACCCTTCAAGACTTCACTCTCAGACTTGTAAAGATTACAGTCATCTGAGAAATGACAAAGTGCAGTTAGGAGTAGACAGATACCAGTATTTTGGAGCAACCTGCTGCCTCCATCTTCAAGATGCAAGGCATTACATCCCAGAAGACAGCAACCCTTTATGTTCACCACCTACAAAAATCACATTTCACAAAAATCTATAACCTTCACCTGAGTTTTGGGACTTGGAAACACAGAAGCTTTGGTAGTCGCCAGTAAAGAAATTGGTTTAGAAGTAAATGCTGAGAAAACCGAGTACATGAACATGTCTCACGATTAGAATGCAGGATAAAATCACAATATAAAGATAGATAACAAATCATTTGAGATGGTGGAACAGTTTAAATAATTGGGAACAACTGTAACATATCAAAATTCCATTCAGGAAGAAATTAATAGCAGACTGAAGTCAGGGAATTTTTTGTCTTCCAGTCTGCTATCCAAAAATAAAAAAGATTAAGATATACAGAACTATAATTTTGCCTGTTGTTTTGTATGGGAGTGAAACTTGGTTGTACACATTGCCGGAGGAATGTAGGCTGAGGGCGTTCAAGAATAGGGTGCTGAGGAGGATATTTGGGCCTAAGAGGGTTGAGGTAACAGGGGAGTGGAAAAGACTAAATAATGAGCAGCTTAATGATCTGTATTCCTCAAAAAAATATTACTCAGGTGATCAAAGCATGCAGAATGAGATGGGTGGGATATGTAACGTATGGGTGAGAGGAGACGGACATAGAGGGTTTTGGTGGGGAAACCTGAAGGAAGAAGAACACTTGTAAGACACAGGAATATATGGCAGGATAATATTAAAATGTATATTCAAGAAGTAAGTTGGGAAGGCATGGACTGGACTGATCTGGCTCAGAATAGGGACAGGTGGCAGACTCTTGTAAATGCAGTTACGAACCTTTGGGTTGCATAATATGTGGGGATTTTATTGACTACCTGAGAACCTGTTAGCTTCTCAAGAAGAACTCTGCTCCATGTAGTTAGTTATTGCTACCACAGACAGTGAACATTAGTGACAGGTATGGTAAATATTACTGAGGCACTCCGCAGTACTGAGTAAGAAATGCACACTACAGATCTAATAGGTAAAAGTCCTTGTAAATAGAGCAAAGAATAACAACTCTCTTGCTAAAACTTTATAAGCACAGCTTTCAGAATACATGAAGCATATCAAGATACACCAAATCTTATTTCATATATGTCATCATGGTATTACAACCTACAAAGTGAAAAATGCAAATGCACATTTTACTCCATGAAATTACAATGTACAAGCAGGACTGCATAAATCCCTGTCATTACATTGCCCATGCAACATATTTTGTATGGTGTTGTAACAGACATGTGTCCTCAACATTGTACTGGCTCTTTATCACCCTTCTGAGGTACCTCCTACATTTTTGGAAAATTTGTGGATCTATGGTATAAAGTATACAGGTAAATGATACATATTTAACTCACCTTTTTTGAAGATTTCTTTGCTGTATAAGTGCTTGGTATGTCTGGAAGACCCAAAGCTTCTCTTTCTGCAGCTTGCCTGTCCTGCAGTTCAAGTGCACTGAGAAGTTGTCGTGTTGTTACATTGAGCCGTGCTGCACACACTTTCATGTGCAAAACCAATGAGTGGTTCTTCTCAAAGATTTTCCAACACAATGGACACTTGTAGTGTCTCCTTGTACCACCTTCACAAGAGATATGAATGTCATTCAAACAATCTAATGCACTTGCTGTTTCAATATCATTTAACTTGACCAATGGCATACACGGACTTTTATTAGAAGCATCATCATTGCTGGCTTCTGTGAGGCCATGGCCATGCTTTGTCACATTTCTAAATTTTTGCAAACACTCTTCCTTTGCAGAAGCTGCCTCTTCTTCAGCATCAGCAACTTGAGTTACGCTGACAGAACTACTGGCCAACGAAGAGTTACTTAAACTGTAATTTAACTTCTTACTGGTTTCTGATGCTGATTCCGAATTGAAACACACTGTAGCATTTACAGTCTGTTCACTGCTCTGGTTGTACTCATTACCAGTAGTTTCAGCTTGCTTACTCACTTCAGGTATACAGCTTTTTACTGGGTCACTATTATTTGACTTAGCAACATTATCTTCTTCACCACAAACAGCATTGACAGTATTTGCCACAAATGTTGACACTTTTCTGCACAAATAAACAAAAATAAATGCCTGGAAGAAGGAATAACATCTAATACACATACAAATGTAACTTCTGTATCCATTTCTTACATAAGACCTCCTCACAGAGAACTCCTGAATATAATTAATTCATGGAACAAACTGATGTGCAGCATTAATTACATTGGAACCCTCGTCCCGCAAAGTGTGTGGTGTAATTCAAAGAACTGTCAAACAGATAGCCACAATGATTTTGGAGCACTGAAAAAATATTTAGGTTACCAAGTGCCCAACATAAAAGCAGCACATCAAGTGCAATGGGAATACAATGAAAAATAATGATAATGCAGAGGAATAAATAAGCTACATTTCACATTGTAATGCCTTCTAATTTAATTCTCATAACCTATGGAAACTTACTTAATGAAAATTCTTCATATTTCATTATTATTGAGGGAACAGGACAGAAAAAGATTTTGAAATAAATGGTAGCAACTGTTTCCTGAATTGTGTATAGCTCAATGAATATAATTTTGTTTGTATTTGTAATTTAACATCCCGTTCTGAAGAAGCAGCTTCTAATATGACAACATAGACAGCAAGCTCATTTGGAACAGTGGCACATGGCTGACATGCTCTACTGTGCCACGTCCTAGAAGATCATAATTTTAATAGTCACGACTGTGAGAACCTTACACCTTATACGAGTTAAGTATTTTCACATTCTTTTCTTTTATTTTCTTTATTAAAATATTAAAAAAAAAACACATTACTTTATCCTCTATTCTGATGACACATATTCAGAAAAAAAAAAAACACACACACACACACACACCAACAAACACTTTGTTCTTTCTGTACCAGTATGTACCTTGTGGAGTACTAACATTCCACATTTACATTTGGATGGTATCCATTTTCGACACAGGTGACAATAACCAGGTACTCATGGTTTTACTCAGTCCCTTCAGGAAAATCAGAGGGTAGTACATTCATTAGGCCATGATCACTTCCAAATACCTTCCACCAAGCTATCAATCATTCTACCATTTGATGCTACGCAGTTTCAAATACATCATAACATAAACCACAAAAAAAAAAATGGATGAACACGTACAGCTCCATGCATTGTTAACCTTGGAAATCACTCAGGTTGCCCCAGAGCTGGTACAGACATTATGATTAAGAAAATAATTCCTTCTCCTTCCACAAATCAAAATCTGCTCATGCGGTTTGTAACAATGTAAACCAAAGTACAGAGAAATCAGCATCCAGTGTGCATATAGGATGATAACTAGTCATGAGACATAATATTTAACAACAAAAACAGCAGCAGCAGGAGTGGCAGCAGCCTCAGTAGCATCAACAGCAAAACAGCAACATTGGTGACACTGTCCTTTGTCCGATGTACAGTTGATACATGTTTTGAAAGTTGGCTCTGCTTCTGTCAGCAGGAAAAACTAACATCACAAAACCCAGTGTAAAAATGTATATTTCAAATACATCTCATGCAATGGACAACCAATGTAATATTCTTATAATGAATTACCCACCATTAAAAAAAAACCCTTAGAGCAGGGGCATCCAAGTTTTTCCAGTAGCAAACCACATAAATCCATGTGAAAGCAAGCCACATTAATTTCTTATTAATAACAATGACAAAATACAAACAACCAGAATAGCACAGTGTCAGTTCTAGACAGGATGCGTGAGGAACTGGGGTTCAGCTTCCAGAAGCAGTGAAGCCGCCTGTTCCAGCTTCGATTCCGGGAACAGGATTCCCTGAGATGTAACGGTTTTATTTAAAATTCACATAAATATTTTTCTTGTAACAGTTTGCATCAGCAAGTCAACGTCCGTTCTGCTCACTCTGCGAACTCCTACCTTCGGCCCTCTGCATAGCTGTTGCTGGTAGGCGGTGCGAGGAAAGGGGGTGCAGGGAATTGTGTGACAGAATGGATGTTGGCTGGCCAACAAAGTAACTTTATTTGGTGGCACAGCGCATTTTAGCCAGTCTTCAACCCTGCAGTCAGGCAATACTGGCCTGACTTGGAATCTTGGTAACGTGTAATTAAAGAAAGACAAGAAAACGTTTTCCATGTGACTCTTTTGGAGATATCAAGGCAGTGAGCATGATGTAAATGTGTGTGCTCTGGCGAACATCAAGTGGTTTGACGACAATACAGGAGGCTGTCTTCTGTAACTTCGATTTGACGTATCTTCCCCATTGTCTCCCCCCCCCCCCCCCCCCCCCTCCTTC
>Ga0136643_10019121_pt1 | contig 10345 bp, 6 predicted proteins | sample TergutLab28metaG_FD_96883 | JGI IMG/M metagenome (GOLD analysis project Ga0136643, IMG submission 96883) | Labiotermes labralis P1 segment gut microbial communities from Petit-Saut dam, French Guiana - Lab288 P1 (version 3) (version 3) | ecosystem: Host-associated > Arthropoda: Insects >... | reverse complement strand
GGACTGGAACATGTCACTAGGCCTAAAACCCTGCAAGCTATATGAAGAAGAAGAAGAAGAAGAAGAAGAAGAAGAAGAAGAAGAAGAAGAAGAAGAAGATGATGATGATGATGATGATGATGATGACGACGATGTGAACAGCATTATTTACAGATATCCTATCCTCAAGATACACTCAAAACTAAAAGTTTTAAGTCTCGAGATGGGCTAAAAACATCATCCAAAAAGAATTTTAATATTCAGAATCTATTTTGCCAAAACAGAATATTTTCTTGTTTCTTTTCCCACCCTCTTCTAGCGCCGAGGTTGAAGAAAGAGTACACCTACAACTCTACTTTCCATCTGTACCTTCAGGGCAGGTTATAGAGTGAAATTGACCTTTGCAATTCTCCAAATGGACAGCGATTGTTTCCGTAAGCGCCATTAAGAGGTTGACTTTTATGATGGAGATACACTGTGTTGTTTGTGAGCTGAATGTTTATGTATTATTTAGACCAGTGTTTCTCAACCTTATTTGTGCCATGGACCTACGGACCACTTCTTAAAAAAAAAGTATTTAAATGCACAAAATAGAGATAATGATATTTATTGAAGTTAACAACCCGTTTCGGAATCTGGAGTTTTCGTTGCCTACATTCATCACTGAACGAGAAGCTTAATTTCATTTAGAGGTTAGTGAAAATAATGTTTTAATTTTTTTTTTCCATCCAATTTCACGGATCCCCTGAAATCTATCCAAGGACCCTTTGGGGTTCCGTCGGCTCCAGGTTATAATGAATAATCAAGAAGAAATTGAGGCTTCGCATTTCGGGTCATGGCTACAGATATTTGTCGCCGGCCTCTTTATGCGGAGAATGGGTTCCATCCTGAGCCACTTTCTGCTAGGTTGTGGGGACAAAGTGGCAATCTGAAGTTTTCCCTCTCAGCATCATTACACCAGTATTCCACGTTCATCTTAATCATTTTCATCTTCATGTTCATCTTTACCGTCATCTTCCAAGCTACCCTCAAGAAAACGGCAAAGGGCGGAACCTTCCGAAAAAAAAGTGATGCCCTTTCGGAAATGGGAGACATGCAGAGAGGAAAGAAATTTCATTGTTTCTTTTGGTAAAGGTTACGCTGCAGTACAAAATTTGTACCGTCTAAATTCAACTGCTGGAAAACTAGGCCCTAATATTTGTCATTCAACAAATACCTCCGTGTGCTACTGCTTCGATTCTGGTGAGGGACAATTATTATTATTTTTAACGAACCACTTTTGAGAGGCCGAGAGTCTCTCAGGCAGTCAAAGAATTCCGTCTTTTATGGAATCAGACGATTCATCACCTTTCTTACACGACTTCGCCACTGGCCCGGCCCAAAACAAATTAATTCAGCGTACACTCCCGCGTCCTTTTTTTTTTTTTTGCAATCTATCCAATAGAGGGGCATTATTTTATGTGACATCTTGCGTCGTTCTTTAGCCAAATCTTTTCGGATGACGGCAGGCAGTGCAGCCATCGCTTCTAATCCACGTAATTTGCCATGAGCCGGGGTCCACGCGTTTTTGTTCAATGCATTGGAGTTATTAGGTTCTACACACCTCAGGTCAAGAAGGTGCTGGAAATTATTTCCTTCGTCCCACACAGACACATCACATCTCACAAAAGATATTCTTTACATTTCTCAGTACCTCTGGTGAAAATGAAGCCACAGTATTGTCAAGATTTTTTGTTTCCAAATCTTGTTCAGGGCAAGAATTATTACCATACACTTAATCCTTTAACATGATCCACAGGTAATATCGCGCGGGTTCGGATCTGGCAAGAGAGGCCACAATGCCCTGTTTATTAATCTATCACGCACAACATTCTCTAAGCAAATCATACTATTGCAAGTTGTTGCATCGTCTTGTTGAAAAAAGACATCGTTTTCTCGTAATTGTGTAGATGTTTATGGCGACTCCAGAAGACCGATAACGGACCAACAACCTTCGCTTGAAAACGAGCCCGTAAGTTAAAATAAGTTTAGCGAGGCGACGGGAAGTGACTAGCAACAGTTATGAGAAAGAATGAAGTACTGACACTATCCCCATCTGCTTCAAGATCTTACAAGCAGTCTGTTGCCTGCACGGTTTCCATCTTCACTTTACTTGTAGAGCTGTTCAACAGTTGACAGTTTAATGCAGTCTAAACCGGAATATTCATGTTGCTCTTCTCGTACAGCGGACCCAATAAAGAAATACCCAGGGTGTTACAAAATTTACTGGGCAATCTTGCCATTATGTACGGTGGCCGCGGCTCTTAAGGCGATGTGTAATTACTGCGGTGCAGTTATTGGGGGCGTTTCGAATCCTAATCTTTATTGGAACTTTAATGTGCTAAATGAGTGTCGTTTATCCTTTAAAGGTTTTACTACCTCATATGCATTGTAATGAAGACGGGAGATTTCTCTTCTTGAGTGTAATGCGAAGCTTATGGATTAGTTTTATGGAGATTAAATAATGAATACATAAGATATTACGGAAAATGTATAGAATAGACCTTCGCGTTCTACGAGCTACACTTGACAAAGTATGTAGCCCCTAATTAACTTACCAGTTCACATTACAACATTACATAGTTATACAATAATTTCTGCACAGAAGAGCAGGGAGGGGTGCAATATAATCCACTTAGCAGCAGAACAATGGGAGCCATACCGCCACCCCAGCTCTCAGAAATGGAGACAGATGAGGAGTGTTGCATTGTTGGGGAGGAGCTAGCCTGCATTGTCTGGCGCCGTGTTCACAAGCTGTTCACATCTGATTGTGTTCCGGCATATACAACATACAGCATGTCACACGTGAAGTTTCTAAGCATCAAATAGCTTTAGCTAATTCCATACTTCCGACCGCGACAGACAGCTCAGTTTCTCGTTTTGTATTGAACCCACAGGCTCACTATCTGGTTCAAATAAATCGCCACTAAGCCTTATCATGAGCAAAGTAATACAGTCCACGCCGTCAAAACACACTTTAATATTTAATTCGATATTATCCTCCAAAACACGACCAAGTATCCCCAGCGGTCTCTCCCTTTAGGGTACTTCAACCAAAATTTTTATGCATTTCTTATCTGTACCATGAGTACTACGTACCTCATACAAACAGCCTCCAGTGGCGGCCTCTTACGATTCGGTACTGACACACTAACTTTCATAAACGTTGGGGAATTTCTTGACTGTCGGTTCGACTACAGACATCCCAGAAAAGACTTCCCGTAGAAGAATTAGCCAGTTAGGCCTAAGGAATTACTTAGATGCTTGGTTGGTCTGTTAGATACTTAGATGCGTAGTTAAGTATGTAGGCAGTCGGGTAGCTGTTCCTGTAGATATGACACCTGTTTTTTATTGACGTTATCTCTGAAGAAGCTTTTCCATTGCACATTCTGTTACTTAACTCTTATTTTTAATATCCATTGCTTTTCACTTATTAACGTATACGTCCGTTCTATTCTAACCTTTGTGGAATCTAATGTCACTGAGTCAATCAGATTGTATTTTGGAAAAATTTTACAAGTGTAAAATTTGTACAGATTATCGGGTTCCCGAAGCAAACACTTTCCGTCAGTGGAGTGGAGAGCACTGTTGATTCATATTCCGAAAGTGCCGAATTCAAATTTCGGGCCTGTACACAGGTTATGCTGACTGAGGTTATGCTGACTGAGGTTATGCTGACTGAGGTTATGCTGACTGAGGTTATGCTGACTGAGGTTTCACGTCGCGTTGCTCCGTTCTCTTAGGAAAATTCTCAGATGATATGTCTAATTACAACAGAATAACTTCCTTTAACATTTCCTCCAAATCATTATTCACCATTCATCCTACTAATCAAATATATATTCAAATGTACTGACACTTCGTTAAATAAAACGTAATAAAGAAGTGACTTGCCCATCAGGCGGTTTCCGCTCTGCAACACCCCCAATACTCCCTTCATTCTATTAAATGTTTCTAGTTTCCTACCCTGTATAAGTTACAAATGTGCAACAACTCAACCCACTATCTAAGGCTCCTTATTATGATTGATGGCGATTCTAGCTATTGGTATTGGTGTAAGCGTCTGCCATCATGATGCACCATACGATGCTCATTCTTTTAATTAAAAGCACCAAACTACAACAACCTCCCCTTCGATCTGGTGGCGATCATTGACAGTTACTGACAGTTATTGACAGACGTACCACGAAGAGATACAGGGAGCAGTCACACAGTTGCAGACTTGCCGAGAGTTGAGTGTGATTCATACACACAAGAAAGTGAAGTCTACCGAAATAGACTTTAGACCTTATTTCGTACTGACGGTGCAAAGGAATATACTGCTTAAGGCCTGCCTCCATCTAGTATAAAAATATCCCGACAACGTGACTCAAAAAATCGCTGATCGAATGGCCGCTGTTGATGAACTTATAATGTTATTTATTTGCGGTTTCCGTTCTTCTCAGGCATTAAGTCACGTCACAGGGTAAATGGTTTCTGATCTTTCGGTACCATTACTTTGTCTCGAAACGTCACAAATGGGTTATCCGGTTATGCTCTCTTATAGCCTACCCAAGATGAAAGGAAACTCTCGGGTACACTGTTGCGGAAATCCAAAAAAGCTATTTTATTTGTTTTTATTTATTAATTTGTAGACCCACTCTTGCAGAATGATCAGATTAAGGGCAATAATGTGTACCTAGGTAATAGGCATGTAGCACGCACGGTAGATGAGAAGTCAAAATGCAAAATATTAGTCGGAAAATGAAGAGAAGGTAGGCCTAATATGTGGAAGACTAGAACCTGAAAGATAGGAAAATACTATTGGAAACTTAAAACAACAGAATGGAAGAGCCAGGGTTGGACTGATATGGCTCTGGATAGTGGCCAGTGCTGGGATGTTGTGAGCACGAGAGTAATCCTCCGGGTTGCGTGGAAGGCAGAGGATTTCTTCAAAAGTTGAGTGGCTGTGAGGTTCCCAAGAAGTATTCCACTGTGAGGTTATTTGTTTATTTATCGTAGGCTTGCATACAGTGATCCTGTAACCTCACTTACGAGGCTGGTGCATTGTTCAGTAGCTGGAATTTTATTTGGTAGGAAGCCCTATTGATAGTACCCACATTTATGAGTCAGTGACTGAAATACAAAAAAAAAAAAGTGTAATTTGCCTTCAAAATTAAACTTGGGCGCACAAATCCACAGGTTCAACTCTAATACCAAACCTACAAAATATACTATATTTCAACAGTTACCTTACCATTTGAAGCCTGAAAATATATGAATGTATTTTACCGCCAAATGATCCCCGATTTACGAAATTTATTGTTTTTTGAAGGTTCTTAGGCTTCTTCCGTCTTTCACTCTGGTAACTGCACTGTGCAGTTGATGGCGAGCATTGAGCTTTCGTAGAATTATGCTGCAGGGGGAAACCGAAGTACTCGGATCAAATTGTGTCCCACTGCCACTTCGTCCACCACAAATCTCATACAGCCTGACCTGGATTCGAACCCAGGCCTCCGCGGTGACAGACTGCGTCAGCCATGGCTTAGCCTTGAAGACTTGAAGCCTCAGTTTAACCAAAATAATATATAAAACTTCAGTTCCTACCTCACAGAAAACACTCCGTCTCCGTGACAAAAAGCAGACGGTTAAAACTACACAGAGACATAAGGGCTGTTTATCGTGACAGTCAGACAAAATACACAAATACAGAGCATGTACAAATGTGATGTTATGAATGGTAAGGCAGATGGTACGAACAGTTAGTACTGCTCTTTAAAGGTTTAAATAAAAACAGTCAGGTGATGAGGCGCTGACGTCACTCGTATGCAGTACATTGTACGCTATATACAAAGAAAGAGGCAAAAAAATAATCACTTGATAACGAAATGAACACCAGTAATGCTCAAGAGCCATGTAGTTGCATGCTTCCTAACGCATCAGTCAAACTCTTAACGACATTAGGATTAACTTGACACAACTGGTCGTTGTAGCGACGCGTGGCGCAGTCTCTGTATGTGCGTCATTAGCAACTCGGCCTACAGCCACAACGCATAACACACGTGGCGATAGAAGAAAATGACAATAAGGCAGGAGGGGCTGTATTAGTATCGATAATGAAGTGCCGATATATCAAAGCGTTTGGGATTTTGTGAAGCAAGCAACTGACAGATTATCTGCTACACTGTCACCACAAATATGCATAGACGGTGAGGATAGTCCTCCTTCAAATGCGTTTCTAATGTATTAGTAACATGATACAAAATCTAAATTTCAGTGGCTAAATTCTATTTCATACGTTATTACATACACAAATACACATACAGTACTCATCTCCATATAATTCCAAGGTTAAAAACAGTGGCGCCATAACTCCACTTCCCTGTATGCCTTCACGTCACGTGTAGAAACAACTCTGCCTTTTACAACGAGGTGCACAGTATACAACCACCCATAGTCACTTTATGTGCGGTTCTATTGCAGCCGTATCTGTCTTCCATACAACGAACCTTCATTGGATCAATTTTGATGTTCTCCCATCTCTTTCTCGATCTTCCAGCTGGATGCTTTACAAGATACTAAATGTTGTGGTATGCCGGTCAGCACGCCTGTTTTGTATTCAGGAGGTCCCGGGGTCAAATTGTAGCACTCAGACCCGTTAACACAACCGAGGCTTTTGTGGCTGTCATCATTTTTTGCAGTAAGATGTCAAGACATGCATCAGATTGGGCTGCGACTGTATCTTTCCACACTATTTCAAGTTCAGTATTTACAAGTGATCTTACATTTCGACACTTTATATTCTGGGCACTGTAACGTTTTTAAACACACCCTAAATGAATATAAACGTTTCTACGTTTCCGTCTTCCAAGATGTCTCTCTCCTTCATTTGCCTAATCCCACACAATAATTTCAGCCCCTAGGATGATGGAACTCACTGCAGCCTATGTGCACATATTTTATGTACGTAAGATCAAAAATTTACCCGTGTCTCAAAGACAACAGATGGCGTCTCTACAGCAAATACCAACTGCAACTGCTTGGGGAAGTAATCGCTGTATATTGTGAGAATCATACGAAAAGCATGAAAACGTTGTGATGGATGCAGATGGCACACATATTTACCACAGTGCTGTGGGTTTAACGAACTTTGTGCTTGTTCTTTACTATTTCATGAAGAAACACTTCGGATCAGAAAACGTGAAACAAACTGTCCGTCCGTCTGTCCGATAGAACAAGAGTGTGGGATGGACCATCGTTAACAACGCAACTGTCAGTTGCAGCCTTCAACTCGACTGATGACGTCACAATTAATAATGCTGTTGCCCACACCAAGTGTGTTAACACAGCCCACTGCTGCCTGGCGTTCTTGCAACGTTATTCATGCAGCCCGCTCAAGGTGCCCTGTCTCACAGAGAACAGTCCGGCACCATTACAAAGACCAAACGGTAAATGGTTTGCGGAAATAATTGGAATTTACTGCGAGAATCATAAGAAACACCTACATACAGGCCTACTGTACGTACAAGGTAGTTTTACAATGCTAAAGTGGGTGGTTTACATAGTCACCACTGGGCGACGTAACGAATTGTAATGCCAGATCCAGTTATAAACCCTTATTTGAGAGCGTTGAATTGAATACTGATGATCTTTATAAGATTATTACGATGAAAAAAACACAGAGAGATGGGCAGGACATGTAACACGATTTGGGGAAGTAAGAAATGCCAGCCATGCATCTTAACTGCCAAACCTAAAGACAGGGGCTGATGTTACAATAAAATTATTGTTGGATTACGGATTGTGATGGTATGGACTGGATTCAGCTGATTCAGGATACGACCTAGAGGCAGGATTAAACACAGCAGCAGCCTTTCGAATCCCATAGAAGACTTGACCAGCTGAATGACTGTCAGCTTCTGAAGCGTGACTGTGTCTCGTATAGTTAGCTATGAAAGTATCGACACATCGAAAATTTCAGAGCATAGCCACTGCACTGAACTAAATAACAAAACTCCTTCCCTTTGAAATAGTAACGGCTTTGAACTTATTTTCATCTCTTCATAAATTATCCTCCGTCCCAACTGCCAACCCACATTAATAATTATAAATATTTAAGAACGGTACCTCTCGTAACATCTCATGCGGAAGCAGAGAGTGGGGCAGTGTCAGTGAGTCAGAAGGGAACGCCGGTCTATTTAAGACCCTTTAGTGCACAATGCAAGTGGCTGTATATTAAATTCGTGTGAAAGAAATGCCTTTGTAGCTGAGACTCGGGGTGTAGCTATTACATGTCAGAAGCTGGCTCGATTCGCTTGGTCGCCTCTTTTGGTCTCGGCGTGTTCGCAGCGAGGGGTCGTCACTTGACAGCAGATGGCAGGTCAGCGCACTGCTGATGTTCAGCTTAATTGAAATAAATACCTAAAGGATTCTGACAGGCCATAATTCCTAAGGCATAATTCCTAAGATAATAGATATAAGGTTTTGTGTGAAATCAAATACAAAACCAACTCCATGTATATAATTCTTCCTCAGCAGTCAATAACAGACCTAAAGCACTCGATTAAGAAATCCCATGCCATTCGTGGACCCCGGAGCTTCAAAACTGTATTCCCAACAGCCCATCACTGGATCCCATCCCGCTCGACCTTACCCCATTTCACACTCTCACATCCTGCTCCTTGAGGACTCACCTGAATATTATCCTGTCATCTACGCCCCCTATAACACTTTGCCAAAGTCTTACCGATTGGAATGAGGCCGGGATGGCGTAGTCGGTAGAGCGACTCACTACGGGCTGGACGGTCCGAGAATCGAATGCCAGTGGGGGCGAGATTTTCCGCATTCGTCCAGACCGGCCGTGGGGCCCACCCAGCCTCCTATACAATGGGTACCGGGTCTCTTTCCCAGGGTAAAGCGGCCGGGACGTGGCGCTGACCATCCACCCTCATCTAGCGCCGAGGTTAAAGAAAGAGTAGCTATACTCCTACTCCCCCTCTGGGCCTTCGTGGCCTCTTCTAGGGTGAACTTTACTTTTACCTTTACTTACCGAGTGGAATAATTAATTTATCATCTCTGCATGCGGCTACACATTTCGCCCATCCCTTTCTCCCTGTCTGATCACCTAACGATATTCGGCGAGGAATAATAGTCATGCAGGTCCACCTCCTACTTCGTAAGTCCAAATGTTTCCCTTAACACTTTGTTCGCATTAACCCTGAACCCGTGTTTTTCCCTTCGTGACACATGAAATTTCACAACTGCGTAGACAGAAGTTATAATTATAGGTATGATTTGGGGTTTCAAATGTGGTGAAAATAATATTTTGTACTTTTGGTTTGCGAAACAGAAGAGTTTTATTTGTGGTCAACTGACGGATTGGAGGAACGCGATGTTTCCTTGTGCAGGGTAGGTGGCAACTGCAAGTGTCAACTGCGTAACCAGCAGACGAACCGGCGCTGCAAGCAATATCGCAACCAATGAAATTCAAGATAGCCACGTTACTCAGACCCTACCACATTTTCGCAATACTGAGCTTCAGCCACCTGATCACAGTTCCGTCGTTGCTACCTCCAGAATCACAGTCAATCACTTCTGTATTCAAGATGAATACATCAGGCTTTTCCAATGCATTGGTCAAAGGCACAAAAGTACAAGACGTCATAACTCTGAGAAAAAATTTCAGAACCAGAATTATAAGAGAGAAACCAAAAATTCCGAACTCAACGATTCAGTTTTATTCATAACTGGTCCCGTATACTTGGTATTTCTACTGAGCTCATAAATTTAAACCCTTAACACCACCAAGTTTACGTACCTGACAGGAGTTCTACAGAGTGCCACTGGTACAACTGTAAATAGCACCACCTGATCTAACGTTAAGAAACTGCATTGTGTGCATACTGTATTGCGTGCATACTGCATTGTGTACATACTGCATTGTGTGCATACAGTATTTGTGCATACTGTATTGTGTGCATACTGCATTGTGTGCGTACTGTATTGTGTGCATACTGTATTGTGTACATACTGCATTGTGTGCATACTGTATTGTGTGCATACTGTATTGTGTGCATACTGCATTGTGTGCATACTGCATTGTGTGCATACTACATTGTGTGCATACTGTATTGTGTGCATACTCTATTGTGTGTATACTGCATTGTGTGCAAACTGCATTGTGTGCATACTGCATTGTGTACATACTGCATTGTGTGCATACTGCATTGTGTGCGTACTGTAATGTGTGCATACTGCATTGTGTGCATACTAAATTGTGTGCATACTGAATTGTGTGCATACTGCATTGTGTGCGTACTGTATTGTGTGCATACTGCATTGTGTACAT
>Ga0136643_10019118_pt1 | contig 10347 bp, 6 predicted proteins | sample TergutLab28metaG_FD_96883 | JGI IMG/M metagenome (GOLD analysis project Ga0136643, IMG submission 96883) | Labiotermes labralis P1 segment gut microbial communities from Petit-Saut dam, French Guiana - Lab288 P1 (version 3) (version 3) | ecosystem: Host-associated > Arthropoda: Insects >... | reverse complement strand
TGATTGGTGAAAATCTCCATTCTTAGAAACAGTCATGTCTTAATGCTGAGCACAAGTGTACTAATTCTAGTAATAGCTCCAGCTAGACATATGTCTTAGTAACAGAATGGGAGTGAATCTAATCATCATCTTAAAACATATCAAAATTCCTCACACAAGAATCTCCCTGGACTGGCTGGGCAGCTGATGAGGGTTCAGTGGCATATTTAGGCCTATGTCACAGAAGAATCCAAACGGCAGCCCTAGCGTCTTCGTGTAATCGATATTCTTCCTTCCTCGTGTCCTGATAGGATTTCGCCAAGTATCCAATTGTAATGGAACCCTTAATTGTAATTTTGCTCAGCCCTTCGGGGTAGTTTACCGAAGTTAACCATAAAAGAGGGCAAGACGTTTTCTGTCACACCCCTCACGGCGAGTAATTCAAAACGCCCTACAGTCTCTCATTAAACGAAAAATTATCTCTGCACTTGAGGTGGTGTTCAGGAAAGCAATCAATTAAACCTTGCAAAAAAATTCTTCCAAACCACAGCTTGTTTCTTTAAGACCAATGGTAATATTAGTTTCCTTCTATACCCAGGTCCCCACATTTCTTTCTTTCTTGTGATTTCTGAACTAAAATTTTGTATTAATGTCTAATTTACCTCGTGCATGTGACATGCCTAAATATATCCATTATTTAGTCATCCTAGTATTAATTGAACATGCCCAGTATTCCCTTCAGAATTTTGCTTTCAAAAAAACCAAACCACTGTATTTTCTTTAAAGCGAGAAATCAATTTGCAGGGCGAAAGATTTTTCTTTCCTTTACAATGTACAGGCCGCTTCTGGGGCCCCCCTCTTCCTCTTATCCAATCGGTGGCTCTTTCACTGAGAGTAAAGAAGATGGGGAGTAAGGCTGACCACTCACTTGCATCTTGTTCCAGAGTCAAGAATGAGTGGAGTTGTACATCTTCTCCCCCTTCATACTTTTGTTTTGTGAAGAGGGAAAGTTTGTCTTTCATAAAACGATAGCTATACTAAATGATGACTTATAAAGTTCAGGGTTTCTTCAGACGTACTGTTTTTTGTATTTATTACTTAAAAAATCTATTTTTAAAGCTGTAATTAAATGTACTTAGTCGCTTATACGTCACCAGCGACATCGTTCGTGGACAATCACAATCGCGACTTGTTGCGTGATGTCATTCAGCCGGTACTTGCACAAAGGAGAAATGATTCCACGGCGATCCGGTCTGCATGCTATAATACAACGCCCACACACGTCTGCTACAAGAAGTAATATGTAATTAACAGGATTCATGTGGGTCCAAAGTTGGAGACCTGGTCGTGCTGGGAGCAGTCAGGGACAACATGCGATTCCTTTAATTAGCTTCGCGTAACAGGAAAGTTTGTTTTAAATTAGCTTAGGAGTTAAAATATTACAGATAGACACAATGCCCGCATATACAGCGTTGTCCCACCAAAGTCTGCATCTAACAACTCTGCTACATGTAGTTTTGCTTCGCTTGTTACTTCATTTGAATTCAGGAATTATCTTAAACGGACACAAAATTCGTGTCAACACGGTAGTGAAATTCATGCAAGAGTTTCATATTAAAATTTGCTGTTCAGTACAACTATGTATATAGATCATTCTCTAAAAACCTTATTGAAGCTTGTTTTCGCCAGGTAGGTGTCGTCTGTTTTCAGATATAATCAAGTTAACCCAGCGTTTGTCTTACGTCTTTTTTTAAATCCCCTTACCAATTTACACCACTTCTTCAGCGTCGCTCTCTCATTTTCGGTTTAAACCCCTTTGGCCCGCTACATTTAACATTTATTTCCGATGAGAATACCAATTCAGATTTACGCCTTTATAACTGACGCTCACTTTTTCAGGAGAGTAACAAGGGCACAAAACAAAGGTCTGGGTGTATTAATATTACGTTTTCTAAATGAATTTATTGACTGTTTAAAACACTGCATAAAAGTACATTCGATAATTAATCGACGTGTATCATTACAAAACCACAGATACACAGAATGGTAAAGTTATTCTTTTTTTTTCCGGATCTTTATTAGTATAGTCTGTTTGAAACATAGAATTGCGAGATTCGAAGTGCTTACAGCGGCAGTGCTGAAATTTCAAGACTTCTAGGAAGTTCAAACATGTAGACAGAAAAAGAGCTAATGTTTCGGAAGATCGCGATGCTTTCAAATCCATGGAAACGCAGTCCAAAAGTCTACATTTCTCAAACTGCTTGACCCTAAAGATGAAGACGTTGTGCGATTCTTGAAACTGTCTGCTTGCCGGTGTATCATCGAAGAGTATATAGTCCGCAGACAGCAATGAAATAGTGAGGCTGGTTCCCAAAATGATACGAAAACTCAATGTTCTAAAACCTCAACGACGCCGTAAATAACACAAAATAATATTCTCTTCGACTCAAATCTATATCTAGAAGAACTATAATGAGTACCTCTTAGGGTGTCTCACTTCTTGTCACAAGAGTTAACACGAATTGGAAAAAATGCTGGCGGTTAAGTTATTGTGTAAACTTTCAAACTCTCTATTCCTTGCATTTTAGTCAGCTTATATTCTTTCAAGAAATCCGCATGCAGCATGCACAGTAGTATAGTCTTTTTTCACTCCCACACATTTCGGCACTACTGTGTCATCCTCATGGAGTTCTTGCACGAAGTTCTAAAACTAGCTAAAAAATGCAATGGATTATATTAGTATATATATATATTCCGCAGTCTAATTTAAATCCTTAGTCTCTGATACATTACAGCAATATTTTGTGTACAACTGATTATTTTGACAGTTAGTGTAAAACACGTAAACAATTGCTTCTTATACGTATTATGACTAGTTGTATAAAGACACGATCTATAATTTATAGAATACAACGATACATGTTTGTGTACACGAACGAATACAGCGACGACACATCAAGGAAGCAGAATTTTCACCAAATTTTTTATATTTGTATGTTTTGTATAAGAACTCTAAATAATATGTTTCACACAAAATATTGCTTTATAATATTTTGTAGACTATGAATGTCACCATATGCAAATTGAACTTAGTTGCGGAGTGCTATATACAAATGTCACTAATGTAGTCTGTCGTATTTTAACTAGTTTTAAAACTTGGCTTAAGAACTCCCTGAGAATGGCACAGAAGTGCCGAAATATTCGAGCGATATAAGACTGTAGTACTGTGTACGTTGCATGCGAATTTAGTTGACGTAATGAAAGAAAGTAATTTATTATGTCAAGTTTAAAATTTTGCTTTCATGCCAGCGAAATGTGTATTTGTTAGACGTTGTCTGTCAGAGTGAGCCCCTATTTTACTTCCTTCCTGCAAACAATTGTTTATACAAAGATGCGCAACCAAACATCGCACATACTTGGCAAGCAGACGAAATATTTTCTGAAAATCTGTGAGGAGAAAAACGTTAAAAATACCTTGCAGTCTAACGTCACTACATTTCTTCGGAAATGAGTCACATTGTAATTCTCTCGGTTTCGTTTGTATATCTTCCCCAGCTTCATCAACGTCAAAATTATACGTCGCTGAGAAAAAGACAAATTCCGTTTCACAAAGCTTAAAAACTGAACTCGAATTTTCAGTTCTGTTCTCAGTAATTCACTATTTTCTGAGTAGGGCTTTAACCATAAATTGGAATTGCGGAAAATAAATATTTTGCCCATTTTGAAAAGTATTACAATTACATTCTTATGTTCGTTTCCCGTAGACGAATTTTATCGAATATTTGTGTTGATGATACTAGATACCCCCTTCCTCGTATTATCATGTTTATCTCATTTACATGTTCTGTAAACCAACTAAAGACTCCAGATTTCGTTGTCATTCCTTTCTTTTTTGTTGCTAAAATCTTACTGTTTCATTTCCGAAAATTTAATGATTTCACTCATCAGAAAAAATGTCTTTTAACAACTACTAGCAGAATAATTAGACAACTTTATATCCGTTGTAAATATCGAGAAATAAAAGTCAGTTTTTCTATTACACATTTCCAGATCATAAAACGTTTTCGACAACCCGTGGCACGGTAATCAAGGGTTTTCTGCTTAACATGAAAAATCTTACATATTTGTTACGGACATAGTGCAGAAAAGTAACTAACCGTCGCAGATACAATCCTGAGGTACGCATAAAACCGACGATTGGCTCAACCACACCATATTGAGCAACTTATTGTAAAAAGAATTCCCAAAATATATTATTTTATGAAAGCCAGAAGCATTTGTTAAATTTCGGAAGCAAGAACAATTAGTTCGAAATTTCTTAGAAAATACATTAGATTAATCTTAGCAATTGACCAACTTAATGCACAAATTCTTGTTTTATAATAAGTTTATTATATTCCTCTACACGTTTCGAGCACTGTTGTGCTCATCATCAGGATGTCAAATTGTATTACACAGTATCTGTTATCGTCACACTCTGTAGGTGGCCGTCCGGTGCGCACCTGCGCACCGGACGACCACCTACCCGATATTGGTACCGGATATAAAGTTTTCTGATTATTCTGCTAGTAGCTGTCAAAAGACATTTTTATCTGATAAATGAAATCATTATATTTTCGGAAATGAAAGAGATTTTGGCAACGAACAAGAATAGAATGACAACGAAATCTGGAGTCTTTAGTTGGTTTGCAGAAAATGTAAATGAGATAAACATGATAATACTAGGAAGAGGGTATCTAGTATCATCAACACAACATTCCATAAAATTCGTCTATGGGGAACGAACATAAGAACGAAATTGTAATACTTTTCAAAATGAGCGAACTATTTATTTTCCGCAATTCCAATCTGTGGTTAAAGTCCTACTCAGAAAATAGTGAATTGCTGAGAACCGAATTGAAAAGTCGAGTTCAGTTTTCAAGCTTTGGGTAACGTAATTTGCCTTGTTCTCTGTGACATATAATTTTGACGCTGATAAAGCTGGGGAAGATATCATTCTTGTTTTATAAAAAGTTTATTACATTCCTGTATATGTTTCGAGCACTGTTGTGCTCGAAACATGTAGAGGAATGTAATAAACTTATCATAAAAAAAGAATTTGTGCATGAAGCTGGTCAGTTGCTAAGATTATACTGAGACGCAGGTCAACAAAACATTAAAAAAAATCATTAGATTGTAAGTGTCCATCTTCATATATTAATCCTTTAAAAATTAAATTCCTGTTCGTATTGCTTGTGTGCGAATGACAATAAGATGAAAGAAACGTGTTGTTAAGAAACTGTGTAATGTATACAAGGACAGTAATAAAGTGGTGTTAATGGATATAGAAGCTACTTCTGTAGATCTGCAGTGATTTACCGGACACAACGGGATGCCACACTCCGACATCTGTCTTGTTGTTTTGCGACGCTAGAATCCTTGGTTTATTGCGCAATAAAGACTACTGAGTTCGTCTTGCGTCTGTCCTACAAATCCTTTTGTAATTCCCGTCATAGCAAGAGCTCTGTCAGCCAAATGCACCAAGTTTTGATAAGTGGAGCTCCTTATATTTTATTAAATTAACAATCTCAAAGAAAATGTCTTGTCCTGTAGCTCTTTATTTATAACAAAACTTAAGTGCCAAGAGCAAATATTCGCCTCATGCTAAGCAGCATCTTTCACGTCTATTCTTTCATAAACAGTTATCGAATAGGAGTGTAATATTTTGTTCCGTCAAATAATTTTCAATGCCTTCATAATTCCAGGCACTGCATTTATGCTTACGTTTCTGAATTCTTGTATTTTACTGAACAGGTGATTCAAGCTCAACTAATTGTCCTACTGTAAAAGGTTCTGAGCTGGTTGCAATTACACAGACCGATAAACAACTTGTTTCGGCTGCTTATTAACTACCTTTATTACATTTCTAGAATATTTCTTGTCGATTTTTTACAGATAGTTTTAATTCACTTTAAACGTTTCTCATATTTCTTTGTAGCCGTGTTTGTTAAAGACGTTTAACTTCACACTATTTGCAAATGCCGACTGCCGTTTGAGAAATAAGACACAAATTATAGCATTGAATTTGAGAAGAGGATTTTTTTCCCATATTGGTGGACGTGTGTCCCTTATGTTTTCTGATGCCAGATGACTTCGGTTTGATATAGCTATGCTAGTTATTTAAATTACATAAAATTACATATCAACAATTTTATTACAAATAAAGCACAACGAATTCGTTAGAAATGTAAATATCTATTAATAAAAATTAGTTCAAATATAATTTTCCTGTGAACATAGACAGACCCCGGTCTGTGGCCTCTCGCTTGCTGGGATTGCCGGTTGGAATCCTGGCGGGGGCATGAATATCTCTCTCTTGTGAGTGTTGTGTGTTGTCAGGTAGAATTCTCTGCTTCGGGTTGATCACTAGTCCAGAGGAGTCTTTTCGAGCATGGTGTGTCTGAGTGTGACTGAATCTTCGATAATGAGGGGCCCTGACCCACTAAGGGGCTGTTGAGTCATGAAAAACAAAAATAGACTTATCAGATCTTCTAAATCTCGATCGCCTTCAATTTGGAAGCCGCGTGAACCAACCTGTCTGCTTTCGCAGCACGTACGGTATTTCTGCCGCCGAGTAAGTGCGTAATTACGCAGTTAACGCGTGTTGGGCCAGTGTTTGATAACAAAGGGTGTCTTAAAAATAAACAAAATTACAAAATCTAGCTCCAAACACTGATAATCGACTTTGCGATCTTCTCCAATCGGAAGTTTCAATTTATAAACTGTAATAGCCGTATTCTCGAAACACTCAATCAAAACCATATAAAACCTTAACGTGACACATATTGCCTTGCAGGTCAGAAGCCACAAAAACAACCACGCAAGAAGCGAAAGCGCTCAGAATATTTGAAAGGAAGATTTTAGGGAAGATATATAGACCGTACATACGGAGACCGCTGGAGAATTAGAACAAACAAGGGGATAAATGAAATTATTAAAAGGGGAAGGTACTGTAAAATTTATAAAAATTTTTTGTCTTAGATGGCATTTTCAGGTTGAAAGAATGAGAAACCGAGTGCCTGAAAAATTACAACAGCTGTAATGGAAGGAACAAAGAAAAGAGGAAGACCACGTAAATTCGGAGGGACAGGTTTGAAGAAAATTTAAATATAATGGCAAGAAAGGACAGGCAGGAAATGGTCAGAGACAGTAGGGAATGGGGAAAAAAATTTATTAGAAGCCAAGGTTCACAACGCACTGCTGGACTTGGGAAGAAGAAGAAGAAGAAGAAGAAGAAGAAGAAGAAGAAGGAGAAGAAGAAGAAGAAGGAGAAGAAGAAAAAAAAGAAGAAGAAAAAGAGAAGACGAAAAAGGTAGAAATCCCTGTTCCAAGTTTGTTATGCAAAGCATCGCTGGCCGTCAGTTTGATAAAAGTAACTGAACCTACCGTCAAGCCGAATGTTGATACAAATATCTTTCCATCAAAAGCTGTCAACGTAAAAGCGGTGCGTAAAAACATAGCATAAACCTGCAATAAACCTAGGCTAAGCAAAGAAACAGTAGCGGACACAAATCTACCTCGCACTGTGACACCAGTCAGTGTCGCCTAACGTCCAGACTAGACAGGCAGAAAAGCAGAACACAGTAAGAAAAAATTTTCTACATAAAATTCAAATTCAAAAGATTTTTTATGTATTTTCGACAATTAATATGTAAAAAATGGAGTTTCTCAAAGCTGCATGAGAATTGAGAATAGTGTCTTCTTCAGTTTTCTGCAATTAACGACTACAGTATTATTACAGTATCTCAAATAAGTCACGAGATATTAACGGCCAGCAATGCGGGAAATATTGCGCTTCCCTCTTAGTGAAAATGAGCTCAGTGGACTGAAATGCTGATTGAGTTTACTTCTATATTTAAGCCAGAGATGACTGAGAGTGTTCAGAGTGCACTTCAAAGAACGTGATGTCCGATGAATCTATTCAATAGGTTCGAAATATAGCGAGTAGTCCAGTAGAATACAGGCTCTTGAGTTTCCACAGGTCCACGATGTACGGCACACGGTCCTATTGCTGGAACTAGGTCCGAAAAGTACTACTGCGTTGAAGATGTAAACGTAAATCCTTCCTCACTAATACTGGAAAAATAGTCGAGTGATTCAGGTTACTTCATTTTCTATTCAGTTTGCTTTGTGCCAAAGTTTCAGAGCGTTTTTAACAAAGGGAGTCGCAATAAAGCGGGAAAATATTGTAAGAAAGTACTTTTATTTATGCCTCCATTTTAGGCGAGTTTCGAGAGCAGTCGCGAAAAATGACTAATAGCCACATTAAATTTCTCAGTCGGTCTGTCAGTCAGTCAGTTACTATACAACAGCACGAACCCAACCCCATGGTTTTTCGTGAAATTTCACACAGACACTTTACACTAATGTTTAGATACTTCACGAATTTGGTTGAAATCTTAGTAAGACAAAGACACTCTATATGGATACCGGCTTATGTTTGTGCGATTGGTCTATTGACGGGGGCAACATGTAGTCTGTTTTCTCTGTGAGGTACGAAATAAAGGCGATAAAACTTTTAACGATGTAACGGTAAAAATTCTAAGTGCTTTGCTAAGATACGGAGAAAATGTTTAGGGATAACAAAAGAGAAACTGGCCAGAAGTGTTGCACCTGCTGATATTCCGTACATTTACTGAGCTATGACAAAACTTCTTACTTCTCTTATACAAAAAAGTAATTTCTTGAAAGCCCATATCAAGGTAACAACTTATCGATTCAATGTTTCTGACAGAATGATGATGAAGACAGAGAATAACTATAGTGGATCAGAAAATAACCCGAAAACTGCATAGTTAAGTCTATAGTTAGGCAACGGTCAATATCTAGTACGGATAAAATTAGTAATTAAATGCACAAAGATTTCATCAGAATTCAGACCCGCTTTTCTCTCCCACATATTCTAGTCCATAGTACATACATACATACATACATACATATATATGTACTTATGTATGTATGTATGTATGTATGTGTATATATATATGTACGTATGTATGTATATATGTATGTATGTATGTATTATGTGTGTATGTGTGTATGTATATATGTATGTATGTACATATGAATGTACGTATGTATATATGTATGTACTATGTATGTACGTATGTATATGTATTATGTATGTATGTATATATGTAAGTATTATGTATGTATTATGCATGTATGTATTATGTATGGGTGTGTATGTATGTATGTATGTATTATGCATGTGTGTATGCAAGCATGTATTATGTACGTATGTGTTTATGTATGTATTTGTGTATATGTATATATATATATATATGCATGTGGGTAAGTATGTATGAATGTATTATGTGTGTATGTATATATGTATGTATGTATGTATGTACATATGAATGTACGTACGTATATATGTATGTAATATGTATGTACGTATGTATATGTATTATGTATGTATGTATGTATATATGTATGTATATATGTAAGTATTATGTATGTATTATGCATGTATGTATTATGTATGGGTGTGTATGTATGTATGTATTATGCATGTGTGTATGCATGCATGTATTATGTACGTATGTGTGTATGTATGTATTTGTGTATATGTATATATATATATATATATATATGCATGTGGGTAAGTATGTATGAATGTATGTGTGTGTGTGTATATATATTCAGCAAATATTTATTCGTAATTCGACTGGTTCCTCAAATTTCGCAATCCACCAAAACGCAGCAAAAGTTTTTCAGTACCGTGACATCGTTAGTTTACATTCCAGGGGAGCCATTCCTTTAAGAAACGTTCCCTGCAAGTCTAAGCCCACTACTACAAGACACATCAAATCTCCATGTCAGGTGACTACAAAGTAGCGCGTCTTCCATGTTTTGAAGGCTAGAGGTAATTAAAGTACAGTAGTGCGGAAGCTTTATTCGGCATATTTTACACAGAAAAGTTCGCAAAAATCCATCGTTTGTCTCTGACTTTGAAAGGTATGACACGCAAACACACGCATACATTCCATTAAACTGTTTTTTTATGACATTAAAAGAGAAAGTCACTTAAAATTACAAAATTTGAATAGAAAAATTATAATCGTTATAGACGTTTAGGTGCGCATCATAAACTCTGTAATAGCCATCTAAAACCTCTCATCCAGAAGATCTCTAGACTGTGCAGTACACACACAGTGCCTCTCTAGACTGTGCGGTACACACACAGTGCCTCTTTAGACTGTGCAGTACACACACAGTGCCTCTCTACACTGTGCAGTACACACACGCACCACGGGCAAATATGCTGCCATAACACCGACTACGTCCATATCAACGGACACGATAGAACCATTACTGTAATTTTAG
>Ga0136643_10019117_pt1 | contig 10347 bp, 7 predicted proteins | sample TergutLab28metaG_FD_96883 | JGI IMG/M metagenome (GOLD analysis project Ga0136643, IMG submission 96883) | Labiotermes labralis P1 segment gut microbial communities from Petit-Saut dam, French Guiana - Lab288 P1 (version 3) (version 3) | ecosystem: Host-associated > Arthropoda: Insects >... | reverse complement strand
GCAAAAATGGTCCCAAAAGAGCTCACCGAAGAACAAAAGCAAAGAAGAGTCACAATTTGCCAAGACCTTTTGGAGAGGCAAGATGACATTTTGGGCCATGTCATCACAGGTGATGAAACATGGGTCTAACAATATGACCTTGAAACAAAGTGGCAAAGTGCACAATGGAAGACCGCCAATTCCACACGACCAAAAAAATTTCGTCCATCCAAATCAAGAGTCAAAATAATGTTGCCGACTTTTTTTGATATTAGAGATTGTTCATTATGAATTTATACCAACTGGACAAACAGTCAACCAAATTTACTATTTGGAAGTACTGGAAAGGCTGCATGAAAAACGACCCGAACTTTTTACCAGCAACTCATAGATCTTGCATCACAACAATGCCGGCACTTTCACGGCAGTCGCTTGTGACACTTCTGTGGGTCAGTTCAGTGACAGTAATAAATGGGAACTTTGAATGACTGATGTCAAAGTGTTCATCAGTTTTGACGTACTGGATGCCAATGGAATAATTCCTTCTTGATTAAATCAACATCACACAGAAAATGTTATTGACAGAAGATTCTTAAACATATGGTGATCCCACAGGCTGCAACGTAAGTCCTTGTTGGCTGTTCACAATTATTCTCCATATTTGAGAACTGTGTCCTTCATGTGCAAGCGTAAAAATTTTCTTGGACATAAGTTTGTGTAGACAAGAGACTGATGCATATGACTCAGGATTGAGTCCAGTAGTGATGTTCAACTTTTTAGTTGTACTCCTGGTGTCAGATAGATTACATTTTCAAATTGCAGTTCATGGCTGTGGGGTTAGTAGAATTGGTTTTACCCTTTCTTTGCAGTTTACATGAAGGTCAAGACACTTTTTATTGTGAATTAAACTTATATGGTGGAGAGTTTTTTATAAGCACATAAAGAATATTTGTGCAGCATCATATCAAATTTATAAAATGGTTTTGAACTACTTCATAACTCCTGAACCTATTTCTTTCAGTTATTAATAACAGTTCTCACATAAGAGCTTACCGAAACTTCAAGAAATTGAAACAAAAAATACAAGTATTATCATTTATTTTTATAATCTTGACATTATAACTTTCTGGTCGATCTAGATTTTCTCTGGCATACATAATTAGGCTCACAACAAAATATTTTTCCATTAATATGAAAAAGTGTTCATCAAGCCACACAGTTCAATAATTTCTGCTACCCTCTTTGGTTAAGGTGCAAAGCTTCATATTTAGGCATTTCAGAAACAGTGCAAAGCTTTACATTCTTAAGTACTGTATAGGTTGTACACATGTATTTGAGACACTGATAATCATTTGTAATAAGATCACAACAGGTTTTATTTAATTTGTTAATTTAATAGTGATGTAATACAGGGTCATTATTTTACCTGACAACTATTTAGTTGCCACTATATCTTCAGAGCATACACAACAAAGAATTTGAAAGAAACTTGCACACTGCAGGGTCCTGTTCGTCGCTGTCAGAATGGTCACTCGATGTACTTCAGCCTATTTCTTCTTGCCCTTTACCTGTTGTGGGATAATTTTCTTATATCTGAAATGATCACCATACATGCCAAGAACACAACAAAGAAAACAGCCTGCCAACCTCAGTCTGTGCATTCTCTTGGCATGCTAATAGCAGAAAACGTAACACTTCCACAGTGGCGTGGTTTCAGGCTTCAAACGTGGTGTAAATGAGATATGTGCTCTTTTGGGATTTTACGCAGCGTCGATTGGTAGTTTCTTGCCGACGTTTCAGGACAACAGTTGGTGGTTGTGAAATTCTGACAGCAGTGTTGGTGAAGATTCAAGTAATCTGGAACGTTTGGCCCTGTCGACTGTCCAATTTACCTTCATCTTCAGGGCCAACAGTCCAAGGTGAAGGCACTAAGTTTCACCGAAACGTCCGTAACCCTTCACCAGTCGACACCTGTGTAAGAACGTCATGTCTCACAGAATAGAAGGCCGTGCCAGGCCGAGTTACTGTGTATGATGTGCCTTTTACGGATCTGTAAGGTTCATTGCCGCATTCACAAAAGCTCCATACTGGACTTAAAATTTTCATTCCGTGCATTATGATATATTAGAACTCTGGTTAACACCTGTAAGTGAACAATTCTACAGTCCATGTAAACTTTCTATTACATGTAGGAGGTAATAGAAAGAATATGTAGATTGTAGAATTGTGCACTTGTTATTTTTTTAAAAATATTTTCCCTTCTATGCGTAGCTGACCGACGGGGTCATTTTTCACTGACACTTATGGACTGAAGTTTTGTGTGCAATTGTTACATTGAGATCTTCAGTCTTCTGGGATGTTAGGCAGCGTGTATTGCTAGTTAGCTACCGACGTTTCGGGACAACATACCGGTCCCATCTTCAAGGGTCAAGCAGGACAATGGTGGTAAGAATTACCAATCTACGAAGCGTAACGTCCCAAAAGATCGCAGATCTCACTTCAGAGTTGATTATACATTTCCAGCAAAGCCATTTCTTTTCCTGATGGAAAACAAAACACTATAGTAAACAATACACTGTCGGGCTATAATGCTGCAAGAGGCAGTTAATAATTGTCTGACATGCATAGTGTGCAGAAGCTTCGTATTCTGCGTGTTGTGAATGTGTGTTTTACCACGCTTACTACCAAGAGGGGTTCCTTTTGTCCCGACATATAAAAATAAAAGCCAGTTAAGTGCCTGAAAAAAAATTCCTTATTGAAGTACTGAGGCATATTGCAGACAACACCTACTGAAGGTGCAGGTGAAACTTCACATATCATTGTGGTATACAGTGGAACTACATGGTAATGCAGGTTCAGAAGGCAACATTTCAGAGAATGGGAAGTGGTGGAAAGGGTAGAACTGAAAATAGATAGGATGTATCAGGTGCAGGACAGTCTGCACCATCGGAAGTATATCTTATATTTCCGCGGTAAGTACATAAAGAAGTCAGCGGCTGACCGTCGGAGCGACGACAGATCTGTTCGTGGTGACATCGCAGAGTGCTGTTCTGTAAGGAAGATCAGTATTTACTGTTACTGTACACCTCACCTCTAGTCCCAGCCGAGGAGTCAATACAAACTGCCACAGCCCCGTACCTTGTCCTCTTCCAGTTACGGTCTGTTGGGATCTTATACCGTGTCTACCGATCTACACGGCGTCACACTAAAGACCGTAATCTCAGTGCTGATCACTTTGAGCAGTTGCACACCCAAGGCTTTCACCAACACCTTCACCAACAAAATCACGTTCCGTCAGAATTACCAGCGCCATTGTAGTGTAAAATTCAACAAACGGCAGTACTGTAGATAATTTAAAATTATTTGTCTAATGACTTTGCCAGTACATTTTGTTGTAGCACTGCGGTACGTACCGCTTCTGTATCTCTATCTCGTAACATTGCAAGTTTACGTACCAGCAGTAATCTCCCGAGATGTATGTCCGGTCTGCTACTAATGTTACGAGGGTAGGAGATGGGGTTAGTGACGTCACGTCTGTAAATACGGTGCTACAGCAACGCACTGGTAAAGCAGACTAAACATGCAATTTGATATTACCCACAGCACTACCATGGCGCTGGTAGATCTGATGGAGCGATGTCGTTTCGTCAGTGCGGCTACTGAGACAGTAGCAACGGGACATTTCACTTTATTGACATTTATCAAGGGATTCCGCACTTACATTACTTTAAGCGAGCGTCGTGGTCTAGAGGTTAAGAAGCTACACTCTCGAACTTATAAGTGGAAGTTCGAGGCCAACACAAGTGCTGTCACTTATCTGTTAAAATATATTCTTGACCTCACAATTCAAGGTCAAGGATTTGGACTTAGAATATTTTCTTTTAAGATTTCTCGACCTCGTAACTCATCAGGAAGTTCTGAAATTATTCATTCAACAAGGACTCCGTGGTCTAGTGGATAAGACTACGGCCCAGTAAACCGAGGTTCAGCAGTTCGAGACCGACAGCCGGCAAGGACTTGGATTAAAAAAATTTTCTGCTAATATTTCTTGACCTCATAATTCATCACGAAGTTCCAAAATTGAAATTGCTCTCTCAACAAGAATTTCGTGGTGTAGAGGATAATACGACGGCCCAGGTGCCCAAGGTTCAGCAGCTCGAGTTCACAGGGTTCCAGGATCCGCAAGCAATGGCTGCGACATCTGGCAACCAATACCAGTATGTGTGTGTGTGTATATATATATATATATATATAAGTTTTTTGGCGGGAAAATTTTTTCTGCCAAGCGCGTAGTATTTAGCAGCAACATTCTGAAATGGGGTGCGCAAGAAATTTTTGCTAAGAACTGCGCTCTTCTGGTACTACTCGCTGGGTTATTATGCAGCGAGTAGTGGCAATTACACAGCTACCAGAAGAGCGCAGTTCTTAGCAAAAAATTTCTTGCCACTACTCGCTGTGTAATAACCCAGGGAGTAGTGGCAATTCTATCGCTACCAGAGGAGCGCAGTTTTCAGCTACTTCGCGGTGGCACCCTCAAATCACGCAAATTTTTTCTAGCTAGACGAACTGGTCATGAAATCTTACATGCACGTTCGGTTGACGATTACTGAAACACATTACCACAATCTTAACACCAACATTAAAAACCAGGTTTACTGACTTTTAACTTCAAATGTGGGAATAAAAAATACAAAAGGCATCAAACTGCAACACAGGGCTACTTTCCCACATTTTGGGCACTTCCAATTTGCAGAACGGTACAAAGTGAAAACCATAGTCTGGTATACACCGTCAAATTCCATCTCATGGCTACCTTCTGACTGACGGACCTCAGCTACATTTTTGAAATTATTTTATAAACATGTAAGAAATCATGACCAAGCAAGGGGTCAAAGGGAAATATCAAAGAACACTGAGTAAAAAATATGAAATATACCTGAATAGTAGGAGGAAAATAATAAATACAAACACACATAAAATAAAGTTCAAGTAATATATTACCATCTGGACTCGAGTGGGACAATTAGTTTATTGTAATCCACTTGGTACATAAATAATGTGGTTGCAATTATCATACTAATGCCATCAGAACAGAACTTCATCTCACACTGATTTAATGGTGCACATCTACAAGTTTCGACCTCTGACAGGACACCAGGAGGATTTTCCCCATCAAGTTTGAAAAACAGGTTAACAAAACACCTACTTACAAAGATACATTTCTACATAAATTATCTAATCACCCCAAGGAATTTAACTTGGCAGCATGTACAGTGAATGGACAAAAATAATAGAAACAGCTGTGAAAGATACACATTTCTTTATTAACAGGCAGTTTTGGGTATAAATAATGCTGACATCTTCTAAGGAAATGGAATTATTCATTACTTAAGTAAGATTACTACCCTACAACAGATACTGAACAAGCTCAGCTGTTTAAGTGCTGTACTCTGCCACAAAATATTTTAACCCCTCCCTAACAGCCAGTTACATACATAGGATAAATTTCTAGCTGCAGCATAGTAAATCTTGGATGTGATTAAGCTTTCATGAAGTTTCATGTTCTGAGATTTTTAAGACTCATTTTGTAAATCTTACTTCGGGGCTTCATTTCATGACACTTGACAGTTGCTAAGATCATATAGTGTAAATGTCAGATGAATTAATGGGTGTGGAGCATTGGCAGAATAATACTGACAGGGAAAAATCAAAACACTCAGAAAAACCTGGCCCAGTGCCACTCTGTCCACCACAAATCCCACACAGACTGGCCTACAAGTGAACCCAGGCATGTGGTAAGAGATCCAGGACTAACAGTCAGAGCCATCTACCTTCATTGGAAAGTGACCTAAGAATGCTTTCTACTGTATAGATCAGTCCCTATGTGTTATGTTACATGTAGCATGTGTTACAAATACAGGCTGTGTACTGTTTTAGAGGTTATGTAACAGAAACTGCCACACAGCTGTTCTGTCTGCAGTTGGCTACGTATGCCAAACATCGCATATCCAATATTTGGACTATTTTCTTTAATAACAAGTGTCCATCACTGCTGACTTGAGGCTCATCGTCATGAGGATATTTTACGAGCTGGTAAGTTGAGGTGGCAAGTAGGTTACCGGGTAAGTTTGTATTGCCACTAGGGTTGGAAATCTGTTTACTTGTCAGTTACTTTCGGACAATGTGGGAAAATGTTGTTGATGAAGTTAATGATGCTGCTGTTTTAGTTTTAAGTGAAGAATTTAGAGAAATAGTGAGGGAAAAGAGGAGGAAACGTGGTCACAAGTGTAGAAACCGGATCGCTCGTAGGGAATCACTTGGGGCATCAAACTGTGATTAGCGAATAATCTGGTGAAGATCCGCAAGAATACAGAAAACACATGAGGATGAGTGCAGAAAAATTTGGTGAGTTGTTTCGGTTGGTGGAAAGTTATATATCTAAAACAGATACTGTCATGAAAGCTGCTTTTCCTGCAACACTGAAGCTTGAGGTTACCCACTGATTCCTTGCCAGTGGGGATTCCTTTTCATCACTTGCCTTTATTATTTAGAATTCCACCATGCACCATTTCAAGATTTTTACCCAAAACACTGCAATCAATTATCAATGCACTGGATAGCTTTGTGAAGGTATGTATGACTAAATTATTATTAAATTATTAACTAATACCTTATTAAAAAAAGTGAGTGAGTGTATAGGTAAATTAAATGAAATTCAAATTATATGAGAAAAGGGAAGTTTAATGAACCAAATATTTGGCAAGGCGTAGTTACTTTGTATCTTCTCCTGGAGAATGATGAAGCTATAAAGCGGTAATTCAACTGTCCTGTGACATGTTTTCTGAACCTGTCATATTGGTCTACAAGATACTGGTTCTGTGATAGTTTTTGTAATTTTGAAATAGCTGATTCAACATCAACAATTCTGTCTGGTTCCCGTTTGTTTCTAGAAGGAGGTGGCTTTCTTTCCGGGGAAACATTTTTTCACTTTTGGCCTGTCTGAAGTATCAGCAATTTCCTTCATAAAATTGGCGTTATCGCCCGGTTGGATTCGTTTCGTGGCTTCATCAACTGAGAATTCCTAGAAATTAATAAATAATCATCGAATTAGTGACACCACTTCTTTAATTATTACATATGCATTATCTATTCGAATTTTTTAAAATTTTGCAGGTAACAGCAATGAGAGAAGAATGGAAAAGTATCCAGGAAGCATTTAAAGCTAAGTGGAATTTCCCCAACTGTTGTGGAGCTACTGACTGGAAGCAGTGCCAAATGAAACATCCAGACAACAGTTGTTCAGAATTTTATAATTACAAAGGGACCGACAGTATAATCCTATTTGCCTCGGTTGACACAGATTACCAGTTTGTTTTCATTGATGTGGGTAGTAATGATAGAGTTAATGATGGTACCGTGTTCAGAAATTCAACATTGAATTCAGCAATGGAAAATAATTTACTCTATTGGCCTGATAATTCAGTTATAATTGGCAATGACACATTTCCACTCAGGAACACTTTAAGGCTGGTTTACACGAGGCCAGTAGAGAGGCAAGGCAAGTGAACAAGTAACTTGCTGCAAGTGAAGCTTAGCAAGTACCGAAGCAAGTAGCGTTCACACACGTTCACAAGTTTAGCTTCAAGTGGATGGTTTAGCATTGTTTCAAAGGAGTCAAAAGTGAAATGGACAGGAAAAAGTGTACAAGAATAGTTAAAAATGTATCAAGATTGCTACTTGTACAGATTGCAGAAGTACTTGAAGAGGAAATTGCAAGAGAAAAGAAGGTGTGGGTAAGAAAGTGGTTGGCCAGGAGAAGTACACTTGGTGGATCAGCATTACTTTTAAAAGAACTGTATGCAGAAGATCCGGCTGAATACCACACTTGTTTGAGAATGTCACCTGAATTGTTCGACATTTTACATGATCTGATAGCCAATGCTATACAGAGAAGTGATACCCTGATGAGGGACGCCATACCTTTGAGAATTAAACTGGAAGTTACATTGTCATTTTTAGCAACAGGAAATAGTTACAGAAATCTGCAACACCTTTTTCGGGTTTCAAAAGCTGCAATATCTAAATTCATCCCTGAAGTGTGTGACAGCATTTACCTCAAACTGCGAGATCATATAAAGCTAAGAAATATTCGTAATTTATTCTTTATTCATTGATTAATGGAAAAATTAAAAAAGAAACATGTATTGAGCATTGAACAGATTAAAAAAAAATAATATCTTACATTTGAGCAAAATTAAGAGTGTGAGTCCTCAGACAATCCACTAAGCATATCAGAAACAAGTTCAGATAAGGAATTTGCTGCCTCACCACTAGGTTCTGTCAATGTATGAAGAATTACAAAATCCTTATTTGTGTGTTGAGATTGTGCTGGAAATGTACTGGATGACTCGTAATGTGGTTGTGAGGTGGTGTATGGTGACTGACAACTGAAGTGACCACTTCTTCGTTGAGTAAATCTCTCATTCTATACTGTGTCACCACACCCTGAATATCTTGTTGAGCAAGGATGCAAGAAGCAGCATTCAGTTGTTTGAGTTGTCTCGCAATATGTGCAGCAAATATGTCACATTCATGTGTTTCTGGTTCTGGACGACTGTTCGTTTCATTCAAGGTTTTCAGTTCACGTACAGTATCTGATACCTCGCGCAATAGTTTCCTTTTCTTCTTAGGGCATGGAGTTGAAGTAGGCAACTAGTTGTAGGTTGTTTTATGTCATTAACTTTTTCTGGAGCTTTTACTTTTGTCTCTGTCAAAATGTCAGATTTATTAACTTTGTCACTGGTTTGAACTAAATCGACTTCAGCATCACATTCCAGCATTTGTAGGTTTTCTTGTTGTGGAACCTGAAAAAGCTCAGCAGAAATATTTATCAAAACACAGGTCAATTTAAATTATCGTACAAAAGTAGTATGTATCTACTTTCCTTTCTTTCAGGTACCTGCTACAGAAATGGAGTGGAAAGAGATCGGGTGAGATTTCAATGACAAATGGAACTTTCCGGGGTGCTATGGTGCTATAGACGGCAAGCACATTGCAATACGTGCTCCAGCTAACTGTGGAAGTACTTTTTATAATTACAAGAAAAGTAACAGCATAGTTCTAATGGCTGTAGTGGGCTCCAACCATCAGTTTATCTACAGTGATGTAGGTTCTAACGGTTCCCTATCGGATGGTGGAATCTTTCGAAACTGTTCGCTCTTTGAGGTGCTAGAAAATGTGTTGCTTCCTAACAATGGTGTTATCGTTGGTGACGATGCATTTCCTCTAAAGACTTACCATATGAAACTATATCCGGGAGCAAACTTGGCCTATGATGAAAAAATTTACAACTACAGACTGTCAAGAGCTAGGAAAATATCCGAAAATGGATTCAGGATCCTGGTTAGTCGATTCCGAGTATTTGAGAAACCTACAGTTTGTAATGTAACAACAATAGACAAGATAGTGCGTACATCATGTGCTCTACACAACTGATTAACAAACAAAGCTATGGGGACATATCTGCCAAGAGGCTCTGTTGACAATGAAGAAATTGACAGAGGTGAAATAATCCCTGGAAGCTGGAAATCAGAAGTGCATGGAATGGTTGATGTAGAACTTTTGGAAGCAATCATCATTCACAGCAAGCTAAAGCGATCAGAGGGGCTTACAAGAATTATTTCATGAATGAAGGTACAGTGTCATGGCAAAACAGTATGGTGCACTAAACTTATTGATGTAAACATACACAATTATGACTAGTAACTTGCTACATGTTGTCTGTAATGTAATGCAATGTAATGAATATGTAATAAAAATTCTAAAATGATGTACTTACTTCACTGCTAACAGTTCCTCTCTTCAAAACACAACTTTTCATCACTTCAGTCATTACTGTAAACCACTTCATTGATGGTTTGCACACATCTTCCAGACCTGCTCCAGACCTCAAAGATTTATCAATTTTGTGTGACTCCTGCTGGCAGGTCGCTCTTAGACTTTTGATTTTCTGTTTAGCCTCTTCTGTTGTGAAGTTCTCCAGTCCCATTTTCCTCACTATTTCCTCCAATTCACTTTGTCTTGCATCTTTTCTTCTGTACAGTGTGCTATTCATGTTCCACAGGCATTCGTGTTCCTTGTACAGCTCCACATACAAGGGTGTATCCAAAAGTTCCAGGACAGTACTTGTAAAAAGAAGTTTGCTTACCTTGGATGTTAAATTCCTCCATCACCTTCAAAGTACTTCCCTTTTGCACGAATACAGGGGTCCCAGCGTTTCTGCCATGCTTGGAAGCATCCCTGGAAGTCCATTTTCAGAACTGTGTCAAGTACCCGATGCGATTCCTCTTGAATCTCTTCAATGGTGTC
>Ga0136643_10019113_pt1 | contig 10348 bp, 10 predicted proteins | sample TergutLab28metaG_FD_96883 | JGI IMG/M metagenome (GOLD analysis project Ga0136643, IMG submission 96883) | Labiotermes labralis P1 segment gut microbial communities from Petit-Saut dam, French Guiana - Lab288 P1 (version 3) (version 3) | ecosystem: Host-associated > Arthropoda: Insects >... | reverse complement strand
TACGACTTACACAATACGACATGCTGCCACAGCACCAAGTTAATATAAGGAAATTAATCAGTGAGTGTTTTTAAAAAATGTGACTTTAGCAAGGAACAGTGTAGCTCCCTGAAGATGATCTTAGGATCGAAACATGTTGGAGCGATTTTAAATGTTTTAGTGTAAAAAATTTTTATGTATGTGCATAAGTTGGTGTGCTAAATAAATGACTGTACGAAATGCATGGTGCAATGCTAAAGAAATCATGTAATGTACTTACAACATTGCATTGACAGTCTCATTCTGGGATGGAATTTTGTAAACTGGAACAGTATTGTGTATGAAAATAGTAGTTTTCTGCAGCGGGAATGCTTGGGAGTGGTATCCAGAGCTACATGCTACATGGTGGACACAGGCCTTGAAAGATGGAAGGGTGGCAACTGCTGACATACATTGCAATGGACATTCATTTGGGTGTGACGCTGATTATATTTACCACCTTCCACGTTGTCAGCAGTGAACTGTAAACTACCTTGGGGACTGATTTGAAAGATGTTAAGAGTTTGTACAGTAGTCTGTGTTATCCTTTTTGTTCCATATTCACTGTGTTTGCCACAACAGATTAATGAAAACATTATTCCAAAGATATGTGGTTTGAATGCCTCCTACCAGTGACTTCTGTACATACACCCTGATCTAATGGTAACTTCTACAAGTACATGCCATATACTTTCCAATGTGTATACCTCATTTACCATATTATGCAATGTTTGGCCAAAAATAGTTCCCATGACTTATGGAGTGATTTACACACACACACACACACACACAGGTATGTGTGTGTTTTCAGGTGGGTGACCTGTAATTTTACCTTCTTCAGAAAGTAGCCTAAACATAAGTTTCATATTTTTGAAGACCTAGAGGCATGAAAGTGGTCGTCCCACCACTAGACTTACCCTCTGAAAGACCAGTAACCTATGAAGAGAACATCTTAAACTACTCAGGAAACCCTCAAAATGAAGTAACAGAACAGGAAAGGTGGAAAATTAAACAGGCCATGTCTAAAGCAGCAGAAGAAAGCATAGGACATAAAAATTGCAGAACCAGGAATGGCTCAGAACATGGAGTGATGATACACAACTTGCAATAGAAGAAAAGGAAGCTACATACAGAAAATATGTACAAAACAAAGCAGTGGAACACTTTAATGAATACAAAAACAACAAACAATAATAATAAATATTACAGAAAAGTAACAAAGAGATGACTGGGAAAAATTAAGTCATTAGAGAGAGATACAACAGGAATGCAAAGTAGGTATGTACATGTATCAAGTTAAGCAGTCTTGTAGGACTGCTGAACTTGATACATGTAAAACATATTATACCATTCCTGTATGTACAACCATCTTCCTGAAGAAGAACCCCCGGGTTAAATACGTGTAGAAGACATCATAAATTAAAATATTAATTTAGAAAAGGTGCATTTTGTTGGTTTATATTGTATAAGTAACTGAATAAAGTACTTGAACATGCAAAAAATAGGACAAATCTACGACTAGATAACTTACCAATGGTACATTTTAAATTTGGAGAAAATGAATTAAAGGTCCACATATTGGAATTATTCAAGCATGCAGTAGATATCAAATACTACAAGAATGGGAAACAGAATTAATTATAAAAATACATTAAAGAAAAGGATTAAAAAATAAATGCAAAAATGATAGAGGAATTACTGTACTGCCCACAGCATAAACACTAATTGCAAACACAATTTTAAAAAATTGAATGCCCATTTGGAAGAAGAAATGGGAGAGGCACAGTGTGGCTTTAGGGAAGGGTGTAGTTGTTAAGATGCTGTTTTTACAATACAGCAGATAATAGAAAAAAAGAGAAGAAATTAACTTACCACTAATGCTTTTATTTATACACAACAAAAAGGCATACAATAACATGAACAGAGACTTCTGTGGAAAATGATGGAAAACCCCAAATTCACTATTCAAGATAATAAAGTGTATTTATAGAAATATGGAAGTTAGTATCAGCTCAAGTAAATAAAAGTGTAAGGCAGGGATATGACCTTTTGACAGTACTGTTTAATTTGTATATTAATACAGTTTTCCAGGAATTCAGAATGGTGATAAATATGGGCATCCAACTAACTAACAGGAAGATAATTAGCATCACATTATATGAAGATGGCCATATTCTAATGGCTAGTTATGAAGATGAATTACAAACAACAGCATACCACCTAAACCTTATAGCAAGAAAATAAAAATTAGCGTATTAAGCGCTATAACAGAATCAAAGGTTTTGTGTGTGGAAACCACAAACAAAGAGTAAAAATTGTCATAAGTGATAATCCAGTTGAACCAGCATCAGATTTTAAATACTTAGGGTACCTTATATCAGACTGAAAAAGTGGTTTAGAAGATAAGCTACAGACATGTAACACACTATATGGCATAATATTGAGACATTTTGGAAAGTAGATGACTAAAGAAACAAAATTAAGGATCTGCGCTATAACAGATAAAGTGATCTTGAAATTCAGTAATGAAGCCTGGGTGCTGAAGAAAAGAGGTGAACAAAGACTGGAAGCATCACAAATGACATTTTTAAGGCACCTATTGGAAATTACTAAATTAGATCGGGAAAAGAATAGTCAACAAACTGGGAAATACAACAGTACCATCAAAAGTGGCTACAATGGACACAAAATTGAATACCCAAGTAGGCACTGCAGTATAATGCAAAAGGGAGGAGAAACATAGGACACCCAAGGAAAAGATTAAGGGACCAACTTCATCGAGAGGGTTAAAGACCAGGCACTATACCTCACCTTTCAGAATTCATTATGATGATGGTGATGTTGGTGGTGGTGGTGATCATAATGCAGATCTATTACCATGCATACTGGAATCTGTTTCCTTGGGGTCAAAGCAAGAAGGGCATGAAGCTGACCTACCAATATGAGGAACTGTGCCTCCACAACCCCGTATGTCAGTATGGTATGGTGCTTAATTATGCATCAGGACAACAACTTTTTTTACATTACATTATGTTAAGTGTGCATATCCACCAGTTATAAGAAGTATATATTTTACATATTTTCATGCTCAAATGAGGTGTGGTTTAATATTTTGGGGTAGTGATCCTGAAAGTGAAAGTATTTTTAAACTGAGAAAGAGAGTTACATGATTAATTAGTAATTGTGGGGAGATACGCTTAGTGGTGTGGGAAACTTTTTAAAGCTCTAAACCTACTTCTAGTACCTTGCATATGTGTAAGTGAAAAGTAAGCTATATGAAAATAAACACAGATAAATTTGAACACAATATAGAAATCCACAACCACAATACACACCTAAGCTTGGATCTCCATACTCACTTTTGCAAAACTAGTGTCTTTAAAAAATATGTAGTAAAAGTTATTTTTTTTTGGACGTAAATCCCCCCCCAGTGGGTCAGGGCCTCCTCATTCACGAGGTTTCTAGATCACACACAACGATGCACCACAGTTGGTACGACTCCTCTGGACGAGTGATCAGCTTGTCGCAGAGACCTCTACCTGACAACACACAGCACTCACAACAGACAAACATCCATGCCACCGGTGGGATTTGAACCCACAAACTCAACAGGCGAGCGTCCGCAGACCTGCACCTTAGACCACGCGGCCATTGGGACTGGCTGTAGCAAATGAAGGAATTAAATTATTGAATAAATTGCCATATCAAATGAAGAAGCTGTAAAAAATGCAACACTTTAAGGGAGAGCTGCAATCCTTTTTACAACAGCATATATCTCTCCCAAAGGTGACGGCATGTCTCATTAATTAGTACAGTTTTAATGCTCAATTATTTGTCATTTGGAAAGATGACTTTGCTTGTCACACTATGTATATGTAAACTTGACACTATGCGCTGTACATTGTTTACGTTATTTACATGTCTTATACCAACAGCTTGGCACTAGGGATTGATTGTTAATATTTGTGGATGGAAAAATAATAAACACAGAGGTAGGGTGATCTCTAGGGGCATAATGTTTTATAAGAAGTTTACTAGAGTGGTTGAAAAGGTTTCAATACCCACATAAGTGTGGACATGAGGATTCCATATCAGTGAGGTGTCATTCCTGTTGTCTGTATTGCTTAAAATATGTTATCAAAACATGTTATGAGGATATCATTTCTTTGTTTTTTTTTTTAGATGATGAACAACTGTTGGAACCAGTTAATGATTCTAACATATATTCTAGTGAAAGAGGGAATACAGTAGTGATACCATGTATAGCAAAGAACCCTGCTGTGAAATTAGAGCTGTACAGGGTATTAACACCTGCAATTTACAAACTGGTGAGTGCCTCAGAAACCATGTTACAATCGTTCACTAATTGTACTGTCAGCCATTGTCACATTTTACAGATTTTAACATACAAAGGCCTTGTTTGACTAGTTTGAAATTAAAAAATAAATTGAAGCATTATATTACTTGTGTGTTATCTCTAGCAGATTATATATTTCTTACCATGTTCTGGTCATTTGTGGTTCATCATCATCACGTTCCTGAAGGGTTAGGTGTGTTTCCTGTTCCTTGATCCTCAAGATGAAGTTGGTCCCTCCATCTCTTCCTCGGTCGTCCTATGTTCCTTTGTCCTTTCGGTTTATATTGTAGTGCTTGTTTTGGTAGTCTGTTTGTGTCCATCCTCTGTACGTGTTGTAGCCACTTTTTCTGGTACTGTTTTATTTCCTTTACTATGTTATGTACTCCCGTTTTTTGCCTAATACATTGATTCTTTTCTTTATCTAGTTTTGTTATTCCAAGTAAGTGTCTCAAAAATTTCATCTGTGGTGCTTCTAAACGTTGTTCCTGTCTTTTCTTCAGTACCCAAGCTTCACTTCCAAATTGTGGTTATTATAACAATTCATATAAACCAGAAAGTAAATTATATACAGTGTTGTGTGTTTTTTGTTGTGTATAGAAGCTGCGTATGTACTCTGAAAGGAAATCGAGCACTACAGTGGATGAATAGGAAAAATTGTATTGGGGATGTATAGTTTCTTCTCTTTGTCCAGGGTTTAAGTTACGGTGATTGCAGCATTGGGATCATTAGAAATTTATGAAGAAATAAAACATTTGGTTAGAAGATTGCATACACACTAGCAGCCATGAACCAGGTGAAAAGGTCATATTTGGATATTTGTTAGTAAGAAAAACACTACATGAGAATTTTTTCTAATTCATCATCTGAAAAATGGATGTTGCCTTATAATGCAGAAAGTTAAAGATATCCTGTATAGGTATTTTCCTGAAAACCGAAGGTTGTCTTACATAAACACATGCTGAGTAGGTTGTAAGGATGTGAACTGAAGGCATCTGGTTCATAACAGGATAATGCGAACTTGCTGTTGTGGCGATGAACCTTTGGGTTTCATATCAAAACTACTGGAATCATGGAATGTTATGAATTTGTGGTAATGAAGTGTTGTGCGTCAGTTATATCTATGCAAACAAACTATGAATTAACACAATATCTAAACTGAAAATTTAATGGTAAGGGTAGCCATTTCTCTGTTAGTTGAGGGAGATGTCATTGAATTGTGTATTACCCATTATGCATCCGATTGATAGGTGTGGTTTGTCAGTTTGATTTAGGCAGTGCATCAAAGGTGGAAGGTCAGGGATTCAATTCCTGACATTAACATAATTCTTCCTGCTGCGCTATGGCACTGGGTTTGACTCGGCCTCCAACAGAAATGAGTACCTGGAATAGTTCCTGGGGGTAAAGGCAGCTGGTGCATAGGGCTGACAATCTTATTGCCTTCATGTGTCGATTGTCTTGAAATCTGGGAGCCTCAGCCTGCTGGAACCCTCAGGGCCTCTCAAGGCTTTTACAGGCATTGCTTTACCTTTACCTTTACCTTTTACTTCATAATATTTTTTTTCTATTGAAATTAAGTTTCATTGAAGGTACACATTTCTATTTCTCCTCTTCACTGCTGTCTGTCTGAAATTTCTCATAAGATGCAGTCACTCCGGACTTCCATCACAACATTTCTGTAAATACATTTCCTCACAGCATACTTTTCTATCCACAGCATTGATAGGATACATATGAAAACACTATTAAGGTAAACAAATCAATTTTCTTATATCTAGTAATTTAATTGTTCTTCAACGTGTTTTGGGCATGGTGTTGAGCACCCACCCCCATCTAATGCCAAGGTTAAAGAAAGAGTAGAGCTATATTTCTACTCCACCTCTGGACCTTCATGGCCTTTTGGGCATGGTGTTGAGCACCCACCCCCATCTAATGCCAAGGTTAAAGAAAGAGTAGAGCTATATTTCTACTCCACCTCTGGACCTTCATGGCCTTTTCTAGATGAACTTTAACCGTTATCTACCTTTTTTTCCCTTGCATGTTTCTCTCAAAGTGGATCATCACCAGGGAGATATAAATGGGTCAACAAGTAAAATTTCTAAGGCTTACACTAGATCAGGCCCACTCAACCTGTAGCTCATGATCAACATTTTGCCCATGACAGTGTTATTTTACTCACCCAGAAATTTCCAATAAGTAAACATCCTTCAACACTTTTCCCTGGTGAAGCTGAGATAGAACACGAAAGAAATGAGCTGTTTATTTATGTAGACATACAGTATAGTACTAATTAATTTCATAAAAATGTGCTAAAATAGTGACACCTTAGCAATGTTTCAAATTGCATTGTTTGTTACTTTTTCCTGTTATTATCATTATATTTGTATTGCACATAATATATAGAAAAACACACAGGTAAATATATATATATATATCACTGTATGTGCACTTATTCATTATTTATTCTGCGTATCGTATTTCATGTCGCCTGCACTAGGTAACAAGATAAAATATGTGCAATATAAATCATATAAAACATGTAGTGTATGTGTATCTATACCCTTATTTCAGAAAAGTGCTTTGTACCTCATCTTTTTTATGTTTCATTCATTCCATTGGTGTGTACAAAATGCGACGATTCCTTACTGTTCTCAGGAGTCTCTTCCATTCCTCTCTGTTTTGTACTTTTTCCTGCCACCCTTCTTCACCAACTATTCTTCCATCCTCTCTCACCTCATCTTGCCATCTGTTTATTGGTCTACCTCTCAGTCGTGTTGTTCCCAAATTCCTATATAATACCCTTTGGGAAATTCTATTTTCTTCCATTCTCTGTACATTCCCAAACCAATGTAATCTATTTAACCTTATTGTCTCTATTATAGTAGGTTTTTTAACACTTGCATAGATCTCTAATGGTTAATATCCTCCAGTTTTCTTTTTCATTGTCATATACTGGGCCGAAATTCTTCTATACACTTTCCTTTCAAAAATGTTCAATTGTTTTCTGTCTCTCTTTGTTAGTGTCCAAGTTTCTGATGTGTATGTTAACGTTTTTCTGTTGTTATGTTCTTTAATCTTAATTTTAGTTTATTTCATATGTTTTTATTTTTAAAAAAATTTTTGTAACATAAAATGTGTTTTGTTAGCATTTTTTATTCTTTGTTGCAAGTCTATTTGGTTATTGTTATCTTAAGTATAACTCCTAAATATTTAAAATTTTCCACTCTTTAAAATTTGTAATTTTTTTATTTTCAAATGTCCTATTTTATTTTTCTTTACACTCTTCTTCCTTTCCACTATCACGTATTTTATCTTTTCTTGGTTTATCTGTAGTCTGAACTCTCTGGCAATGTTTTCCATTTCTATAAGAAGTTTTCTTATTTCTATAATGCAATGTCATCTGCATGTGTTAATCCATTCAGTTGTTCCTTATCAGTCTTTATACCACTAGAAACCATTTTTATACTTTGTTTCACTTTTTGTAATGCCAAATTAAATAATATGGGTAATAAAGAGTCACCCTGTTTCAAGCCTGTTTTATTTTCAAAAAAAGATGACAAAGTTCCTTCTATTCTAACCACACTTCTTGTTTTTGTACACGTGTTTTACACATATTTATTAATTTAGTATGAATTTTAAATTCTTTCATACATTCCCATAGCGCATCTCTATGTATAGAGTAATATGCCTTTTGAAAATCAATGAATATATGCCCAAAGTTTCTCGTTTATTATTTACAATGCAAATATGTTGTCAGTTACAGATCTTCCATCTCTAAAACCATTCTGATAGTCCCCCATAACTTTTTCAATATATGGTTTAATTATTCCCAATATTATATTTGACAAAATTTTGTAAGCTGCATTTCCCATTGCTATTCCCCTGTAAATCTCACACCTATCTCTGTCCCCTCTTTTGTGTAAAGGAACCATTATTGTTTCTTTCTATTCTTCAGGTATCCTTTTCTCTTCCCAAATATGTCTTACTAGTTCATACATTCTATTCAGTACATTATTTCCTCCGTATTTTATTAATTCTGGATGTATTCCATCAGTTCCAGCTGCCTTGTTATTTTTTAAGTTTCTTAATGCCTCTTTTACATCTTCTATAGTGAGTTCTTCTACTTCAACTTCAACTTCGCTAATTGCCTTATTTCCTTTTTTTAATTAATTCCCTTGGTTCTTCTGTGTTCAGTTATTTGTCAAAATATTCTTTCCATATTTCTGCTTTCTCCTTTGTAGTCCATGCCAATTCTCCTTTTTTTGTTCCTAATTACGGTAAATTTATGTTGATATCCTTTCTTATATTGGTTTACTGTTTGATAGATTTTCCTTGTATTATAATGCTTCTGACCATCTTCTGTTGATTCTGTTACATTTTGCATGTATGTCTTTTTCTTATTCCTAATTATTTTGTGAGCTTCTTTTCTTTTATTGTGATACTCCTGCTCTTCTTTCTCCATTTCTTCCTTTTATCAACCACTCTTCTCTTGCTTTCTTCATTTCCTCTATTGCAAGTTTGCATTCCTCATCATAACATTTATTTTTAAATGTTTCTATGCCTTCATCCTTTTCTATAGGCTGCTTTTTTATGTACGAGATTTAAAACGGCCCAAACTCATTTTTCGGTGTTTACAGTTACAATGTTAATATGTAGTTACTGAGACATCTGTGAATCTGTATGTCAGTGCTGTTTTTGTGAAACTTATTCCATTACTGTGATGGTGTTTTTTCATGCGTGATACTTGAGGTATATTGTGAATCAATGAATCAGTTCAAGTGAAATCTATGGTTTGTCCTTTTTTTCCTTTTTCATGATGTGGGTGCAGCTTCATAGTAAATCCCATCACCCTGTTACTGAAATTCAGGGAAAATTCGCATTTTGCACGTTTTATTCAGGGTGAAGAACTGTGATGTCCTATAATAAAGTTTCACTTAAAAATTTTACCACAGACAATGACTTGGAATGAGAGTGAGATATATAGTTGTGTTTCTTACAGAATTAGATAGTGCTTGGAACTGCCAGCATTGCCCTCAGAAAAATGTGTAAGTTGTAAGAATCCACTTACAAGTTTTGCTTTCAAATAGAATGGACAAATGAAGTTTCAGTGTGTAGAAGAATATGGAGCCAAAAATAAATTTAGACTAGTGATTTACTGTATTATATGTAAGAAATACAGAATACATTCATATGTGCTGGTGTGATATATTCTATTGATGTCTGAATGCTGAGTCTGTGTTTTAGCTAACATAGAATTATTTGTTCCCCCCTCCTCCAAACACTCGGATGTGTGCGTGCACACACACACACACGTGCCTTTACCAATTCTTCAGCCTACTGATGGTTAGGTTACTTAAAGCTGATACAAAATGGGTACTTATTCTGATATTGTGACAGAGAATTTTGCATCAAGTTCAACCATGATAAAGTTCATTACAGCATAACAAAAACTGTTGTGTAAACCAACCTCATATTTACATGTATCCGCTTCAGTAATTATTGAAATTTGAATTGTACCTCTTCGGAAAAAAAAAAAAGTAATTAGGAATGCTTTCTTTGTGTCAGCCCTTGTACCATTCTTGTTGTGCACTCTCTCACTTGGTTGTCTTTTCATCTGAATTTTGTGCAGCTTTATATATAGATGTTAGTTTGTGAAGTTATCTGCCAATATCATAGATGTTTATATAAATATTGATGATTTTTATTGGTTTAGAACTTTTGTTGCAACACAACATGCTGTCTTATGTGTATTGGACCGTGCATCATCTTGATATTTGAATAAAGGTAGACCGACTTGATGACACTTGTTTTATTATGTCAGTTTACTCCTCAACATGCTTCAGATGTTAATACATCCATCTTCAGGAGCTTGTGACTACTTGGTGTGTTATTGTGTAGGCTGTATTGTGCTGTAATGATAGAGGTTTATGTGTTAATTTATTTATCTAGTGGTAAGTGTTATACCTATATTATGTG
>Ga0136643_10019110_pt1 | contig 10348 bp, 8 predicted proteins | sample TergutLab28metaG_FD_96883 | JGI IMG/M metagenome (GOLD analysis project Ga0136643, IMG submission 96883) | Labiotermes labralis P1 segment gut microbial communities from Petit-Saut dam, French Guiana - Lab288 P1 (version 3) (version 3) | ecosystem: Host-associated > Arthropoda: Insects >... | reverse complement strand
TGGGATGTGGGTATATGGACTGGAATGGGCTGGCCCAGGATAGAGACAGGTGGCGGACGCTTGTGAATGCAGTAATGAACCTTCGGGTTCTGTGAAATGCGGGGAATTTCTTGACTAGCTTCTCAAGAAGGACTTTGCTCCATGGAGTAAGTAAGTAAGTGTGTCCATATTGTAGCCTTAGTTATTTGGCATACAAATCGTATATTTTCTTAGACACAATATATTGTTATCTGTGGCCTTTCTGGCTCTACCGTATTTTACTGCGTGATTTTTTGAAAAAAAATTTATTGAACATAAAATGTGTGTTTTGATTTTGTCTACTATTCTTGCCTGCAACATTTCTCATTCTAAGAAGAGTTTAGGAGATAACAGAAATTTACATATATCATCGTGTAAAGTACCCATTATTTCTGTCAGATTGTAATGAAACTTGTTTTTTTTCTGACAGATTTTCGAAAAATCGAAAAACATGAAAACTGATAAAAACCTGTCCAGTGGGAGCCATATTATTCCATGTTGATGGATGAACAGATTGACAGACATGACGAATCTAATAGTTGCTCTTTACAGTGTTGTGAATGCATCTGAAAATGACATCTGCCTCATTGTTGGGTCGCTTTGGATAAAATGTATAAAAGATCATAATGGCAGGCAATATATTAAATGATAAATTTGATATGAACCACTGCTGTGTGTTTCAGACTGTCCTGTTTACAGGATATCTGTATGGACTTGCAGCAGCATTATATCCCTGTGTCTGTGACACTTGAGAGGTGTGTGAAAGCCAAAGATGACATTGTGCGTTACTATGCTGATATCAGGAATCAGATCAGGGAAGGTGATGAACTCTATAAGGTGCAAAGCATCCAGTTGAAGAACAAGGCAGAATGCTGCATGCAGCAAGGTTCGTCGGCATTCAGTCTGTGTGAATGTTATTCTCAATATTTAATTAAAATCAATTATTTAGTTATATTACCAAAATAAAAGTAAAGTGTTTTGAACTAAGATCCTCAAGTCTGCTGTGCATGTATAGTTTATCAGTACTCATAAAGAGCTAATTTAAGATATTAGATTGTCAGTTGTCCAATAGGTAAAGTACTTCTGTTTTTGTCTGATGGCTTTCCACAACTGTAGATGTAACTTATGCAGCATATGAGAGCAACAGTAACAGGTACAGTTGTGGTGTATATGTCCATGAGGAAATGACTGTATTCAGTTTAGAAACTTGTCATGTTGTGTGCTTCTGGACATATTACAATGTAAGATACCACATCTGGAATCATTTCATTTGTGGTCTTTGTACATCAACTTATGTTAAAAATAACAACAACAAATTACTAAAACACCATGTTTCAAGAACAGGATCACTCCCTGTCCTCTGGCTAAGAATATGGTCAGCACATAACACAGTTGGACCTGATAGGCAATGCTACTTTCTACATCTGGGCATTTTATGTATTGAATGATTTCAGATCTTGAATACCATTATCAGGACTTTGTAGAATTGTGTCAAGGTGCTGGTATAAATTGGTTATTATGTACGCTGTTGTATATTGTTGTGAGACAACTCAGAAGTGGAAAATAAATTGCAATACTTCAGCGTAAAATTTTAAGAAAAATGTTCAGACCAAAGTGAGATGAACTAAGCAGGAAATGTGGGAAACATAATAATGAGGAACACTGTTATTTCATCTCCTTTGGTGTTGCTGGCATGTTTAAGTGAAGGGATTTGTAATAGGATGTCATGTTTACTTAGAAGCAACAAGAAACATGCACTTGATGCTGTTGGAGCCAATGAAAGACGTCTACTGGTGACAAAACAAACTAAGTGATATATACATAAATCTAAAGTAATCTGTGTGGATGAGTCGGAAAGTATCTAGAATGCAATGTTTAAAACAAACCAATATTATTTGAGTCTGTAGAGTTGCATCATTTTTCCACGTAGTGACCCATACTTTCAATGTTCATGGAGCCACAATTTTCTGTATACCCTTATGAAAATAATTTTGTTTCGCTGACAGACCTTTCAGTGTACCAAAGACATGATAATATAGTGGGGTCAGATCAGAACCTTACAGAGTATGCTGCTGCATTTTTGAAGTGCAGTTGTGGGAGGTGTCAACATTGTGGATAGGTGTGTTTGTGTGTGTGGAAGGGCATTGTCATGCAACAATGCAGCAAATTTTGTCACCATTGCTTCATGTTTCACTTAAATAGCTGGTCTCACCTGATCCTGGAGGATCCCACTGTCACATACACTGCTTACTGTTGTGCCCCTCTCTTGATGGTGTTCCAGGATTTGTCCTTGTGAGTCCCAGAAAAGTGTCAACAGCACTTTCCCTGCTGATGGGTCTGTTTTGAACTTCTTTTTGACTGGTGATGTCAGATGTTTACAGTCCATACCCTGGTGATTTCTCTCTGGCTCATGTGGTGGATTCATGTCTCTTTCCTAGTGACAGTGCATGTCAGGAATGCCTCAACTGTGTGACAATAGCGATACAACAGTCTTCAGCAGATTGCCATTGGTTGCTTTTGTCCTCTTTTGTGAGTTGTTGGGAACCCATGTTACACAAACTTTATTAAAGCCAAGTCTATTTGGAATGATTTCATGGACAGTGCTGTGACTTACGTACAGACGATGAGTCACTTTGATGGTAGTCACCTGTCAGTTCAGAGTTGTGAAATGGACTTGTGCTGTGTTTTCATCAGCAGAAGACCTGGATGGGCATTCAGATGATGCATCATTGGTGATGCTTGTGTGGCTGCTTTTAAATGTGATAAGCCATTCATACACACTACTTTTCAGCAAAGCATGGTTCCAATATTTTCTTATTTTTATGTTCATACTATGCATATTGATTAATTAATGTTGATTATTATACCAACATAGGCACAAATAAGTAGCATAAAATTAATATTAAAATTACTTTGACATGTTTCAGTGTTAATGCACCACCTGCAGGGAGTTTACAAGCTGTGTCAGCTAAAGTTATGAGTTATTAATTGTTTTCGCCCGACCACGACCCACACACCCCTACCCAGGAATTACACATGCAGCCACATTTACCAAGATTTTATCATAATGATACACTACTATATTGTTTTTTTTATCATTTTAATAATTCATAACTTCAGCTGACACAACTTGTAAACCCCCTGCAGATGGTGTATTAACACCGAAACATGTCGGAGTAATTTTAGTATTAATTTTACACTACTTATTTGTGTGTATGTTGGTATTATAATAAACATTAATGGTTCCCATATTTTTCTGCAAGTCTTGAACTGATTTCCACCTGTGGTACACCTCAAACCTACACAGATCATCTCACTGCATGCTGCTTTTCTTTGGTGCCAGTGTGAAGTGGAGCAGCCATGTTATCTTTGCAGTGATGATACCACAGTTGCTACTCAAGGTTAAGGGTGCTTCACATTAATGTTTGAGGGTTCATGCTTTTACCAGCACCTACAGTGAGCTGTACAGCCAGTATAACACTATTTAAAAAAAACATTATCTCGATACTTGCTCTGAATCACACATATATTACAGTCATACAGGGGTGCCCAAATCCTTGGTGCCTGGTTGCCCAGAAAATTAAATTTTGTATGGAAGTGCCCGGTGGTGGGTTCTGCATATGGAATTTGTCTCATCTTACCTTTGTGTGAATAGAATTTTGAGGTGGCTGCTAGATATTTGGATTATTTGTGTACTGCTGCAGTTGTATATATTCCTTCAGCCCTGTTGATTACATTATTTCCATGACTGACTTACCATTAGAGCCTTGTTGTGAGAGTAACATAAGAGGCTGAAATAAACTGAGTTGTGAGTGTTACATAACATTTACTTACAGGGTACCATGTGGTACTTGTGACATATATCCAAATGTTCTTCCAGTCAGAGTGTTGATCATGGGAAGATCAGTTCCACATCAGTGACATGTGTGACTTCCTTTACAGCTGTGCAAGAGATGGAAACAAGAAAGGAGAACACACTATTAGCGGATAAAACAAAAATTGAAATGGACCAAAAGATAGAAGAAGTAGCAGCTGAGATATCTGCATTAGAGCAGAACTGCGCAGTGCTGGATGATGGTATTCGACAGAAAATGGCCAAGAAGGAGAGCCTAGTGTCTGGAATAATGCAGGTACACTTGGTAGCTCTGACCTTGGATAAAGTGACAAGCTGAACATATGTCAGCAGCCTTGTAAGAAGTACTGTCCCCTATGTTGTTCCTGGATTATCAGAGCGTCTTCTTTGGAATAATGTAACTGGCACTTGGCTTTGGTTTCCTTGTTTAATTTAGCCAGTAAAATGTCTCATATACTAAAAAGGAGAGGTTTTGGATTATGTCATCTTGGAATGATCATTTCTGAAATTTACTTATGCTGCTGATGACATGCATACATAATGTGGTTTTTAAAAGGTCTTCTGCTAAAACAATACAAATATTTGACACAAGACAGAGGAGAGAACTTGACAAAAATTGAAGAAAAGTTAAGATAATAGAATCTGAGAGTTTTCTGAGCATTCCTATTCCATTTACTGCTCTTGCCCGATGCTCTTCCTCCTCCTTGTTATCCCTCCTTTTGGGAATCATGCTAGTACACGACATGATTCTCTAGGCATGCACTGTTGTAGGTGGGTATGATTTGTGTTGCTTTACGGACTCTCCATAGACTCGGTATGGTGAGTGGTGTTTGAGTTATGCTTGTGCATTGGCTACTGTGTTTAGTCACTTTTTTGTATACCTCTGTTATCATCATATTGTGTGCTACATTACCATTATATGATTATACTCTAGGTACTGCTTGGTGTTGATCTAAATCCATTTCATCCCCTTTATTGTGGCCTGTGTGATAGCACATTTTAAAAACCCTTTAAAACTTGTTCCCTTCCATCATCTCTCTCATAGGTGGGCAAGGTAGTACAAAGCAAATGTTTATTACAGTATTTTTAGTTGGTCAAAACCAACATATCGTTTGTTGATCATGCAGGTGGAGATTAAAGAGCACAGAATGGGCAAAGCCACTGATATAGTCAATTAAGACAGTCAAATGTTATTGATACACAGAGTAGAAACCTTTAACCATTTTGATGCTTGTATGTACTTGCCAGACACTCAGTTCTATAAATCAGGGTACTCATCCTAATGATATACTTCCAGTATTCAGAATTTCCATGGGCAAATCTTATGTGACGGTTAACTTGTGGTTGATAGCTCTTTGTCACCTCCCTCTATAAAGGTGGGGATGTCGTGATTTCTTTTTGTTGCCAAGCCAATTCCAGTCACATACCTTTTACTGTGTCTGCGGTTCATATCACATGTGGTTCTATATACGAGAATACATACATTGCTCTATAGTGGAATAGATAAGTTTTGTAATTAATAAAATCACATTAGATTCAAAATGGAAGTTTCAGTGAGTTAATTATTGAGCATAAGAAGTGTGGGAATTGAGAGACAAAGATGTTAGCCAGGCACCTGCTTAGTAGTTGGGTCTGATGAGATCAGTACTTTGAATCAGTTCTTATTCTCATTCTGAAATTCTTCCAGAAATGTCATGCAGTGGATGGTGTGATTACCAGGCCATTATAGTCACTGTAGACACAAAAAGTGGGACATTTGAACAAGTTTTCTGTAAATTTGCCACTAGTTGCAGTTGGCTGTATTAGAGTGAAGGCATAAAGCACAAGCTTCTTGGTGTAAGAAATGATATTGGATTTTGCACCCATAAATCAAACTCCCAAAATAATGTGTCCTGTTGTCAATAACTGTTGTGTAGGAGTTGAAGGAGGTAAATGAGAAAGTGAAGAATGCTCAGCAGAAGAATGAGGGAATAACAGCAGAGGAAGAGACACAGAAGAGCCTCACCACAAAGTTGGAAATTTCACGAAAGGAAGTGACCAGTGACAATGATGTGTTGAAGGATAAGATACTGTGTATGCAACAAGCAATTTATGAGGCAGGAAAAAGAAAGCAGGTGAGAAATGTGTACTTCTTGCTTTGTAGTAAAGTGTTACAGAAGTAAATTCTGGTATATGCACAAATCTGGTAGACGCCTGTGATACAGATGATGAAATTTTATGTTGAAAAGTGTTCTGTTGGAAACATTATTGCAGTAGATACAGCTTAAAATTCTCACACCAGTCTGTTAAATATCGTAGTTTTGAATAGTTTTATCTCATTTTGTTTATATCATTACTGGTTGCACAATTGGACTGCAAACTGGGGTGTCCTGAATCAAAGAAAGATTAAGAATTTTTTTGCCCGTGTTGTGGTCTGAAATATTTTTTTTAATGCTAAGTAGGTGGTTTATTTTAGTGATTTTTATGTGTGTTTACATCCCTGTTGAACATGAATTAAAACTCTTTCCATCCATCCTTTCATATGCCTGCTTGTCAGTCCATTTGTTTGCATATAACAATTCAAGGACCTTTGAATGGGTATCCTCAAAACATGGTTTTTGAGAAATGTACACAAATTTGTGAAGCTATTTATTTATGATAAAAATTATACAGCAATACCACTTTTCATGAAGGCCTGTATGTATTTGTGGTCACATCTCAAGTATAAGAGCATAAATGCTGTGAGGGGCTGTTGTAGAGAAGAAAAAACCTGTTTTATATGCTGTACATTTCTCATAAGTTTTGTGCTTAATTGTAATTAGAGAAAAGTGACATTGTGTGTGCCTTTTTGAACTTTTATGGTGAGCAGTTGTACACTGGTTCTGAATATATGCCAACCCATCCCTCCACATGAGAAACAGAAGACAGTCTTGGTTGCATTCAGTTACTTTAACAAGAGGTCAATTTTATTATTTTAATGTAGAGCTGTCTTAAAATATGACCTTGAAGTGAATATTAAAAGAGGAAAATAGAAAGGTAGATTTCTTGTGTCATTGAGCCTAGGAAAATACAGTCTTGACTTATGTCATCAGTGCTGGAACCTGAATAAGCTATGGGTGCTCAGTCATTTCCTATTATGTGGTGCTGCATTATCCAGCTGCTTTTATTCACATTTCTGTTGGAGTAAACATCAGCATTTTGGCGTTTTTTATGCCATCTTCAGTGCCCTAAGTGTCTACCTGCTCATACATGTCACTGATTTTAGTCACACGGCATCAAACAGGTGGACAACAAGTGACTGAAGATGGTGAAGTGTAAGAGTAATGCTAAATGGATAGACACCAAAGGCACTGAAGATGGAGTAAAAAAAGCTGAAGTGTGTGTGCCTTATTCTACAACAGCGTTATTGAAGGCAGCTGGACACCGCAATGCCACATTTAGGAGCCACGTGATAGTATAACATGAAATGGATTTCGTTTTAGTCGTGGAGTGCAGGTTCATTGTTAGTGATCTTTTGAAATATATTTATTTTAACAAAGTATTCATTGAAAATATTTTTTTTTGTGGCTGGAAGTTATGTAATTAAAATATCCCACGCCAAAAGTGCCATGTAAAAGAATAATATATGGAAAAATATTGAGTTATAGTTAGTACTGCAGGTGGGTGAGGGGAATAAGGTTCAGAAAACTCTTTTTGAGGGATGAGACATGGTTTACACTAAGAAACAATGTAGATAGCAGAAATAATGGCTATCGACGTTCTGGTAATCGTCCGACAGTGCATGAAGCTTTTGTTAGTAAGGGTCATTGACAGTATTGTAATGCAGTAACATTGTACCAAAGCATGTGTGTTACATAAGGTGAAATAGTTCACAGCAGATGTGATATGCTCCAGCCAAAAATATAACTCTGTAACTGCACTCAAGGTGCTGACACATCCAGTCACCTTAAAACTTACAAGTGTTTATATAACATGTTGTCCCACCTTTTCTTTAGGCTTTTTCTGAAGAGATGGAACAGGTAAAGGCTACAGTGGTGGCTGAAGAAGTGGAGAACCACAGACATGATAGTGTGCTGGAGAAGAAGGGGAATGTCAGAGGGGAGCTTACTAGTCAGCTTGAGCAGTACAAATGTGAGGTGAAGGACAAGCGTGAAGCCATCTCTAAACTTCAGGACTCGTGTAAGAAGAACCAGGAGGATGTAGAGACACTGCAGGAAGAACTACAGGCAGAACAGTATGTACAGGCTTCAGTAAATCCCAGAGACTGATGACTAATACTGACTTAGAGCATAGACTTTCTAGACTGCGTCTGAAAATAATTTCCATCTCTTCCTCTTCATGAGCATTCAAATCACAGGATAATAATGGAGAATAATTTTGTTTTATTATTTTGTGCAGTTCAGTCTTCATGCCATTAATTCTTCAGTAAGAGTTGAATTTGCCAGTTTAGAACAAACATATAAAGAACTATGTCAGATTTTATGTTCTTGTGGCAGTGACTATAAAGTTTTCCATCTTCAGGGATGTGACACATCATAGTCTGGTAGAATCTGCTGACTTATGAAGAGACAGCTCCATCCATCAACTGAAGATGGTGGTGGCAGGTTTCTCCAAGCAACTGATATATGTCTGCTGGACTGTGTGATGTCACAACCCAGAAGATGGTGGTACTTTGTTTACTGATTGCTTGTTAAGTTGAGAATTTGGTACTGTTTTATAATTGAAGATTATCTAAGTGCTTTTTTTTTTGTGGGGTTTGATGGGCTTGTGACAGTTGTGATATCCAGAACCATATTTAGATGAGCTGGGGCTGTAAGCAGTGTTAGGAATGAGAGATGCTGTAACAACTATGATGATGACAACAACAATAGTAACAACAGTGACATCTACAACAACAACAGGGACAATGAAGATGATGACGATGACAATGATGACCGAAAAAGAACATATGTGCTAATACATGCTGCAGTTTCAAGAGACAGAAATGTGGCAAGAAAGAAGCTGAGAATATTATAAAATATAAAGACCTTATAATAGAAATGGTGCATGTGGAATGTAAAAACAAAAGTGATATCAGTAATAATGGGGGCAACTGGAACCACTTTCAAATCATTCAGAAAGTGCCCTAGCAACCTACTGTGAAAACATGCAATCAAGGAACTAGAGAAAACAGCCATATTGGGCAATGCACACATACTTTGGAAAGCTGTAGTTTAAAAGTACAATACATTTTATGCAGAAATAACGTTACGTGTTAGCAGTGTCCTCATTTTCCTGTCCAGTTTTTGCAGTTCTTCTTGGCACCAGTTAACAATTTCAAAACTGTATCTAAGTACTGGTACTGCCAATGATCCAATTGCTTGAATTTTATTCTTTTTACTTAATTCTGTGCCCAAAATTAATCACAGTTTCCTCAAGTATTCCTTGTTCAACTGTCCTTCTCATAATAATAATAATTATTATTATCATTATTCTTATTATTATAAGCGGTTTTATTTGTGTATGCCCTATTAATGTGTGTGTGTGTGTGTTTGTGTGTACACACACACACACACACACACATACAGGGTGTCCCAGGAGGAATGTGCCAGACTTCGGGAGGGTGTTCCTTATGTTAAAGTATACCGATATAACCCAAAACACCTATGTCCAAAGTTGTTGAACGGTTACGGAGATAATGGCCAGAGAAAAGTGGGGGCTTCTTGCGGTTCCAAATACTGCAACCTGCACAGCTGATGCACCGCGCGACAGTGCTTATGTCCTTGAGACTGGAATGCAGTGTTAATTGCGCCTGCGTGATGGTTATTTTTTGTACGGAGTTGCAAATATGCAAATACGTGGAATATTGTGACATACATTTTGTGTATGGATTTTGCAATGGCAATGCACGTGCTGCTGTTGTAGAATACCAAGGCATTTTCCCGACCGAAGGATTCCGTCTAGAGGTGTTTTTACTCGTATTAACCAGACATTGCGTGATACTGGCTGTCTTCCAAGTGTTGCTGTGCGGTCTGAAAGGGACACACGAGAGAACATTCTTGAGATGGTTCAGAGAAGTCCACATTTGTCCACTCGTAGAATGGCCTCTCGCATCGGCGTATCATGTATGCAGGTGTGGCGAACTTTACATGAGGAAGATTTATATCCTTACCAAGATCAAAGGATACAACATCTGGAACCAGGCGACCATGCTCAATGTATGGATTTGTGCCGCTGGATAACAGCACATCCCGAACTGTTAAGTGTCATTTTATTCACAGATGAGGCATATTTTACCCGGGACGGCATAAATAATTCACGGAATATGCATACGTGGTCCCATGAAAATCCACATGAGACGCGTGTAACCAACTTCCAAAGGAGATTTTCTATGAATGTATGGTGTGGTGTGCTTGGTAACAGGTTGATCGGACCTTTTGTGTTTCACAACAATTTAACGGGAAACACATATGAAGCCTTCCTGAGGAATGAGTTACCAGGTTTGTTGGAAGACATACC
>Ga0136643_10019107_pt1 | contig 10348 bp, 7 predicted proteins | sample TergutLab28metaG_FD_96883 | JGI IMG/M metagenome (GOLD analysis project Ga0136643, IMG submission 96883) | Labiotermes labralis P1 segment gut microbial communities from Petit-Saut dam, French Guiana - Lab288 P1 (version 3) (version 3) | ecosystem: Host-associated > Arthropoda: Insects >... | reverse complement strand
TGCGGGTGTGTGCGTGTGCAGGCGTGTGTGTGTGTGTGTGTGCGGGGGTGTGTGTGTGCGGGTGTGTGTGTGTGTGTGTGCGGGTGTGTGCGTGTGCAGGTTGTGTGTGTGTGTGTGTGTGTGTGTGTGTGTAGTAATCGTTGTGGTTGAAGTGCGTAAGACACTTTATTTGGTTCCTGTAATTAATAAAAACAAAATTCCGATTATCCAGAAGTGCAAAATTAGTTAGAGATAAAACAATAATTTGACCAAGCAAGAGAGACTTATTATTGCTGTAAGCCTGATTTAACGTTTATTGCCTTTCGATAGAAATATGATGTCCGTTTGCCCTCCAGGTAATGTCCACATATTTTTTTCGCATTCCAGTTTAACCTCGCGGCAGAGTGTTTAATGTCGCGAAAGCCTCCGGTATTCACTCACTTCTCTCCAACTGATGTCAACGTACGTGAACATAGCTTACCGCAGATTCCACAGACAACGTTCCACAAAGAACGAGGATTAACCACAAAACGACATTCCTGAACATTCGATCGTGAAAAGTAATAAACATCCCCGTCAATTTATGGTTGAAGGAATACCACAAAACTTTGTGACATGCTGAGTAAACAATATTAATTCATTATGAACATATCGTAGCGAACACATAATTGCGTATTTTGAAAAATGGCTCACAGCTAGACTGTAACTGGAAGGATATTGCAAGGAAATTGCACTGTGTCAGGACTGTTAACTAATCAACGTCGGTAACAGAATTATATTATTTTATTCTATGATTACTGTGTGCCGGGTAGCTCAGTCGGTATAGCGACTGACTACAGGCTGGACGGTCCGGGATCGAATCCCGGTGGGGACGAGATTTTCCGCCCATACATACCGGCCATGGTACCCACCCAGCCTCGTGTGCAATGGGTTCCGGGTCTTTCCCGGGGGTATAGGCGGCCGGAGCGTGGAGCTGACCCCAACCCCATCTAGTGCCGAGGTCCTAGAAAGAGTAGAGCTACACCTCTACTCACCTTAAGGGCCTGCGTGGCCTATAAAAAAGGTTGAAACCTACCTATTCTACGACATTTCAGGCACCTGACAACAGAGCACAAAGCTGAATATTTGGACATGAGACCTCAGAAATGACAGCAATGTAGAAATTAAGTACTCAGAAGCGTCTTAAATTTTCTTATCATAAAATCCTCGTATTGTTACAGCTATAAAGTCAGGACCACTGTGACAGATAGGACATGTGCGTCTCACTCAAGGGTTGTGGAATACGTACAAAAGTTTATTCAGAAGACAAAGAAGTATTACATAATTTGGAAACATAAATGAAGATAACATTAAACCGAAACCAGTTTCTTGTAAGTAGACTAGATTAAGTACTCACGTGAGATGCTATGTCAGTTCCTTAATGAAAATCGGGTTCAGTAAAATTTGGAGAATTCCTTGGTACAGTGAAAGGTATCAAACCTTTTAGAAGAATGTTTCTGTTGGATTTATTACGACGTAGTACAAAAGAGGCCTTCTCGAGAAGCTAATAGTTTCTTCGATAGTCAAAAAATCCCTGCGGTCTGTAGAACCCGAAAGTTTACGCATTTTATTTTTCGCAATAGTCCTTTCCTCTTCCGATCCAGTGGTCTTCAGTCCGGGGCTTTCCATCTTACTTCTTTGAGGTACTTTGCATATTATCTTTTTACGTCTATTATCTTTTCCAAGTGGTTATTGCCTTCAGTTTAATTTAGTTAAAACAGAAGAGGTGATTAACATTCTTAAGGCACGGTTACTGACGCAATACGACGTAAGTTTAGTCCATGTGCGAAAGAACAAGGCGGTTTCAGTGCCGCTAATGGGGAGTGACTGGAAACAAAATTACTGGCTACCGTGCCAAGCTGTGCCGGTGAGTCGCAGGCCTCTCGTCACGGAAGCGGTGGGTCATTCTTCAGGTATTCCGTGTTGTGTTAGGTCAAGAGGCATACGGACAGGTTTTTTTCCCCCCTACTCTCAGTTTTCCCAACTCAATTGTCATTTTACGATGTTCCTTATTCGTTTTGTTTCAGCTACCATTGACGCTGCATATTCCAGCTACTCATAACGTCACTAAACGAACAACAAAGAAAATAATGGGTACAAAAATTTCGTTCCATTATTTTGATTGTAACTAATGACGATATTCCCCATATTCATTTAAATATGTAAAGCAATCTTAAAATTATTTTAATGGGCTAAAATGAACAGGAAGGAAAGAGACCACTGGGGAGACCTAGGCGTAGATGGGTGGATAATATTAGGACGGATCTCTAGGATGTGGGATGTGGGTATGTGGACTGGATTGGGTTGGCCCAGGAGAGAGAGACAGGTGGCGGACGCTTGTGAATGCGGTAATGAACCTTCGGATTCCGTGAAATGCGGGGAATTTCTTGACTAGCTGCAAACCAGTTAGCTTCTCAAGAAGGACTCTGCACCATGGAGTAAGTAAGTAAATCTGTGAATGCAGATAAAAAAAGAATGCAACAAGCCTTTACGAGGACTTTTAAGGTTTACGTTGCTTTAAAAACACAAGATTTTGCGCTTATGCTCACGTTCATGTACACGAAATTCATATTAAGCGAGGCAAGTAAAAGGCTGTTTAGAATGAGGATAATTTCTTGACTAGCTCAGAAATTCATAGCTCCTCAATAAGTATAGGGACCGCGGAGTTAGGTGGCTACGTTAATTGTGTGTGATTTCCAGCTTCTGCCACAGTGCAAATGAGATCTTCGCTCTTCTGGGTTGTTATACAGCATAGATTGCATAATTAATTGCTGAATATTCGGGACAGCCTATCGGTTCGTAACGTCGGTAACTATCATCTGTGCTGTGTAACGTCCCAGAAAAGCGAAGATCTCATGTGCAGGCGTGCTGATAAGTCCTTAGCCCGACGAGGAAGGAAACAAGGTAATGTTTCCGTCACAATGGCGTGAATTTCTTTCGGCACCTTGCCTTGTAAAAAAAATTTGATGACAGCTCGCGTCTCGATATTGTTGAAATCGAGCGCGTCCCTGAGATGCTTCCGAGATAGTTTTTTCCTGGTCGGGCTAAGGACTTATCAGCACCCCGGTACGTAAATCGTTGAAAGGAGTACCTACACCAAGCACCTACACCGAGTTTCCCTCCTACTCCCAAAAACCTTGAAGGTAAACAGTCCATAGACATACACGCCACAGGTCCATTAAATGTGTCGAGTGCATATGTCAAACTGTACTCACGTGAAACTGAACAAATTGATAAAAAGCGAGGACAAATCCGCTTTAATTTATCATCAATGGTCTGCCACCTGTAGCGTTCTGAATTGGCGGTGTAAATTACGGAGGGGTCGTGTGATTCACAGTATTTATGAAATACGTACTGTAAAGGTAGAAATAGAGTGACAGATCTTTCCATGACGCAAACAAAGTGGATAACGAATTTAAAATTTTCGCTTTTGAATTATGAATCCCATTTTTTTCCCAGTATTCTTAAAATGATAAATTAAAGGAGAAAAATAAATTCACGTAATTGATCTGTACTTTTGGATCTGATTTTGTTCGTTACGTATAATTTATCTTCTCATATAAGTAACGGAGTATAAAAATAAATTAATGCATATTATGATTTTATAAGAATAATTCAGGTAGTTTTCAGTACCTTTCTGTTTAAAAAAAGGAATAATCTCTCTCTCTTCTTCCTTTCCTCCTCATTCTCCTCCTCATCCTCTTCATTATCGTGATTTTAATGTCTTCTTCCCCTGCCTGTCGTAGGTTTCTGTAACCACCCAGTTAATCTAACTTGTCTGCCCATCTTTCCCTATATTAAGACCTCCTTTAATTGTATTATTGGTGGGTCCGGTAGCTCAGTCGGTGTAACGACTGACTATGGGATGGACGTTTTTTAAATACATCAGTAACTTTGTTTCCGAAGGCTACTGTTAGCACGCATTCAGCTGCCTGGGCTACGCCTGCTGACAGTAAGAACGGAACAGTCCGGTCGCCTCATCCATCCCTAGCAGCACAGCTAGCTAGCCTCACGCCTGGGAAAGTTAATAAAATGTTGTAATTTCAAATTAAGCAAATGTATTTTTGTCTTCTGTTAATATATACGCGGTGTTATTGATTTAATGAATGGAAGACGGAGAAACGCCACGAATGCGTAAATATGGGGAAAGTAAAACGACTCGAATTATGATGTCAACTGTACCGCACGTCACTTCCGGTTCGGGACTTAAAAAATTTCAGGCCGATGGATTTTTTTTCGACTGAGTGTACATCTAGCAGGGGGTCTTCAGGCTTCCGTTTCTGCGGTCCCATTTGTTTGTCTGTCCTGCGTAATGCCAACTATCAACCAGTTAAAAAGTATTTTTTTCGTTTTTCCAAGCTCCTAGCTCAATCCTATACTAAAGTTTTTTTTTTAAATTATTCCTTTTATACTTTAGAATCTTCTACCAAATGAAACACATAAATAAACAGAGTTGACAAAATGTAAAGATTCTTGCCTCCAGGTGGCAAGTATGGATACCACTAGACCTTAAATTGTTAATGGAATGCCCTAAATGGTCAGTGTCTGTAAATAGAGGTGTACATTGTATTGTAGTAATACGTGAATATTTTAAGTTTTTTGTTTTATTTCTGTAGGCTTTAGGTTTCTGTGACCGTGCGTCGTGAGCAAATTGTGAAGTGAGAGAGAAAGCCAAGAAGATGCAACAGTTAGATGTTTATTATCAACATTTTCTCAACATGTTTCGGGCATCATTATGCCCATCTTCAAGAGAACAGGCGCCCCACAACCGCTACCAACCACATCCAGCAGAACCAGCGCAGCACACCACGTGCAGTAACACACGTCTTGTTCTCCTGAAGATGGGCATAATGATGCCCGAAACATGTTGAGAAATGTTGATAATAAACATCTAACTGTTGCATCTTCTTGGCTTTCTGTCTCACTTCACAATTTATTTCTGTAGCTTTATACGCAAAGTGAGCCAGAAGTCAGTGTGTTACATTGTTACTTCCATGACTTACAAAACTCATTCGATACAAAAACTGTAACGCTCAATTCACAAGCCCAATCCCTGTGGTACTGTTTTATGAACTGAGCATCAAACAACTGTATTGGGATTCCAGTTATTTCCTTTCTTTCGAAAAACCGATTCTTGGCCATAATGTATTTCAACAGCGACTGAATTTTAAGATATATTTTTTTATGTATAAAAGCACCGTTTAATTTATTGAATTTCCTTGCACGTGTTCTGTTTCCGTGTTGGATTTTACATATCAGCTTATCTCAACATGACAATATCGCTGAAGTTTTTCTTTTACTCGAAGGTAACGCATGCTTGAGGTTTCACATTCTACTCCATTTTTACTACGTTAAATGGCTTCGTCTTTCACAAGGCCAGTTTGAAACCGCGGATTTGAATATTTTCTCTTGTTAAGTTAGTAGGTGAATTCGTAAAGTTCGAAAAGCCACTGTCAGCTTCGTCTCAACTGTTCCTTCCTCTGTCCACATGGAACAACTCTGCCCTCACTTGGCAGATATGTATAAAATTTGATACTGGAAACTTTGATTAATATCTGTCGAAAGGTTTCAAATTTAGTTAAAATCGGAGAAAACATTGGAAACTTTACATGAAAACGTAATTACATATATGTCAATATCTCACTGAGTACTTTTTCAGGCGGAGAAAATTATAACTAAATTTTTACAGAAAACGCTTTGTAAGAAAAAAATATATATATATTTCCAAAAATCGTGCCGTTTGCGACATAATTACGTAAAATACGGCGCAGACAGTGAGGCCACAGGTGATTAAAAATAATACGACGTAAAGTACTTCCGATTTACATGTCGGGTATTCACGCTAATTATACGTAAGTTAACAGTGTATAATTAATACTTACTGCCGTCGACCAAATGAAACTGTGGGGTACAGATGCTTTGTGCTTGAGATAAAATTAAAGCGGAAATAGACCCAAGGATCCGAGCGTGGTGCGGTGTTGTTTTACACCTACACTTTATATCTCGTTTAATATCTAAGGCATGAATTTTTCGTCGAAATAGAATGGCGGTAACATAAGGTTGGTACTCTCGACACTTGCGTGTCATCTTCCGTAAATGTACTTCAAGAGAGATCGCCTTTCATCTTTTTGAATCTCATTAATCACGTAAGTTTTCCTTTTATGCCAATGTCCTTCGCATTTAATTAGGTATTCTTTCCTCTCATTATGTACACTACTGTTAATATTCACTGCGGGTGTCGGGACATGTATCAGCCGTTATGTAAACAAAAGTTGGTTTGTTACCGTCATGTAGGAAACTGTGATTACATAGGGTGTTTCAAAGTTACATTTTGGGTGCTAAGTCCTCTCTTCTGCGACCGAAGAGTCGCAGTCATCTTAGCCGTGCGGATGCTGACAGAATACGTTGCTGGATCAGGTAGCTCAGCTATGCGGGCCTTAAGTGTCTGGATGTACATTATACGTAGTGATAGGTCACATGCAGGCCGGATGACGCACTCATAACATGATGTACACACCCATATCTGAAATAACTTGAAATGCCAACTTGATGCAAGAAGGTAATTTTATTAACGTACACACGACCTACGCAGCGGCTCTCAAGACCACCACCCATCCAAAACCTCGGTGCAGAAAACCGTATGCTGCAACTCAACATCTAATGCTCCTGATGATTGGCGTATGCACCCGAAACATGTCGAGCTAAGAATAAAGTAATAAAATTATCTAGTTGCATCAAGTTGGCATTTCAAGTTATTTAATGAGAAAGATGCACGGTCAAACAACCCTCAAAAACACCCATATCTGTCTGGATATCTATTAACTTTACAATCAATATAGACTTTTATGTTATTGTGGTACTCAATGTTCTTTTCCGGGGGGTTAAATTAGACGGAATGTGAACCTGACCATTTATCTCTATCTAGTGTCGAGGTTAAGGATCAGGAGAACTGCACCACTGATCCCTCTACTAGCCTTCATGGCGTGGCCAGGAACAACTTTACTTTACTTTTACTCCACCCTTTTAAGGTATTTAATCTTCTTTGAGGACTTCAGCAGAGCCGAAAATGGAGGAGTAAAAAATGTGAGCTTGAAGATGGACACAGTTCGTTATGAAAATCTGACGTTATGTGTTTCTAAGGCATACTAATAAAAAAAGCACGGTAGTCTCAAGCACACGAAATATATATTTTATTTCTTAAAGTTTATGTATTCATTCTTGTGATTAAGACCCGTGGAAGGACATCGCCTATCCCCTCATCGGTGTAGAATTTATCGTGCCTTCTAATTCAGATTACTAGAAGGGCAGCAGCTATCCTGTCAGTATATACAGTACGTTCCTTACCATTACGTTCAGAAGTATTCAGGTGCTGCACAGTTACCTATCGAATGTGTAATTCTGGATAAAGACAGCTATAACGTAATCCAGAAAACTGACCGAAACTTAATAATGGGATATAGAATAATTATATGATGATTTTCTATTACTCACATAGGTCTCCCTTCCCGAGAGTACTAAGTATATTCGCTTCAGTTGACAGTTTAATAAAGGTTAGTACTGCACTTCCTGCCCCATAAGATGCCACAAGTGATAAGACCCACCCCATAATTAATAGGGCAAACATGCTCCTACTGTTTGACTTGTAGGTCTAAAACAAGCACAGAGATTTTGGGGGACATTATTCGGGGAAATAAATATGGCTTATGGAGCAGGAAATACGGTCAGTGGCAGGTCTCCTGGAGTTAGTTTATGGAAATCAAAGTTTGCGCAATACAATGTTGGGTTTCTACCGGGCTGTGGCTTTAAGCCTATGTTCCACAGACTCAAGAGGGGGGGGGGGTTTCCAGGGGACCTGCAACTATATCTTGTGTAAAGATAACAGGTTAAATTATTTAGCGCGTCATTAATGGGTATGGAGGAGTGAATTTGCAGACTGACTGCATGATATAAGTTGCACATTTATTTTTTGTTGTTATGGATAAAATGTGAATACATTTTCAATGATTAATGAGTTCAAACTGTGTTTTACATTATGTATTTCATCATTCGTCGGAACGTAAAATATGACTGTGACTGTGCCACGGCTTGCGAAATTTTTGTAATTTGGAGAGTCCTCAGCTTTGAAAAGTTGGGGAAAAACGGTCTGGGTGGCACTCTACTACCATTCGTTGCGTTCCATTTTTCTTGTAACTCTAAACAAATTTAAGGTCTTGTGATTATTGTCAGCTGGGGCCAATGAGAGTGGCTCGTGAGATCTGTACTGTTAGTTGCATTATTACTGTCCATCGGCTTGTCGAAGTGATAGAAGGCTGACTGCAGAAACGCACATGTAGATGACGCGGAAAGCTTAGCTTCTGCATGCATGATAACACACTTGTTATTGTTGGAACGAGTCGATCAGCTAGAAGAATTAAGATTAACAAGGACTGTATTTACATCTTTCGTACCGGTTACAATTATCGTAAAAAAGAGCAACAAAAAACATTGGCAAAATATTAGGTTAAAATACAAAAATGAATAAATAAATTGTAATTTCATATATGTCTTTTTACAGTTCATATAATGTAAGAATATACTACTAATTTCATTATTATTATGATAATAAGGATAAATAATCTTTGAAACTGGTGAATATGGTATGGTGAGACGTTTGTACTTTTCAAAAAATATCCCCGGGAAAGTAAATGAGGAAAATGAGATAAAGGGAACGTGTAACAAGTAAGGGAGTTACGAGAAATACAAATTTTTGTAGAGGAACCTTAAAGGAAGAGAATATTTGGAGCCTATGTGTAGACTGGGGGAAATTGTAAGGGAACTAGGAAATAATACGTGGAAAAATGTCCTATTATTTTATCCTTTAAAGTTTATCTTGTATAACAACAGGTTTAACATTCAGTAATTCCACATTCTGCCCACAGAATGTGTTTGTGTTATGTACGTGTCTCAGAACAATCAGCGATTTTTTCGTTACACAGCGTTAACTGATTGGCCTTTGGAATTGGGACGGAATATGTTGAATGAGTGGTAGGAAATGAACCATTCACTATGAATCAGGTTAATATTAGTTCTTAAAGCGTAATATCTGAAGATAGATAGGTGTCATATTCAACATTCTGTAGAACCTTTATTTATGAATCGACAAATGTGACAGCCGAACATTCCACAATACTGTTCTCTTATAACAACTCTACTGAGATTCAGAATTCATTCTGAAAGGTTTAATCCTTCAATCACTTGGGTAAGATTTCGTGGAATTATTATCGGCTCGTCGCTGGATTCACACTCTTGATCCACACATCTGTATTTGTGCGTGTAATTTACAAACAACAAGAATAATTATTAAGAAGATTCAAGAAAATAATTTAAAAGTAGTAATATATTAAACGCAAAGAAACGTTTATCATGAGAAATATTAATTATGTGTGCCAAGTACTGTAACAACAGAATAGATGTAATGTAATGTACCCTAGAAACATAATTTGTTCAGGTGTATGATTTGTAACCACTCTGTAGAAAGTTGGTAACACATATAATAATAATAATAATACAGCTTATTAGTGAAGAAGGCACGTTCCTCTGGCTATCGAAGGGAGACCTAAAAGCAGAAACTGAAAGTGAAATAGTGGCAGCACAAGACCAGGCGCTAAAAACAAAATATTATGCGACAAAAATATTGAACACAGAGACAGATAGAAAGTGCAGACTTTGCCAACAATTTGATGAGACAATAGACCACGTTTATATCAGCATGCCCAATACTGGCAAAAGAACAGTAGATAAAAAGACATGATAGAGTGTGTGCACAACTACACTTCAATAGATGCAAGGAAATAGGGCTACAATTGGACAAAAACACTGGTATGAACATGTTCCAAAATCAGTAGAAACAAGTCAAGGATTCAAGGTAAACATATTGTGGAACCAACAAACACAAACTGACAGAAATATACCTAACAACAAACCAGACATTATAATCCGTGATAATGAAAAGGGAACATGTATGTTAATAGAAGTTACAATCTCAGGAGACAGAAATGTGATTAAAAAGGAAGCCGAGAAAATTCTAAAATATAACGATCTTACAATAGAAATACAGCGTATGTGGAATGTAAAAACAGAAGTGATACCAATAATAATAGGAGCGACTGGGAAAATACGTGAGCAACATCCCAGGAAAACATGAAGTCAAGGAACTACAGAAAACAGCCATATTGGGCACTGCACACATACTTCGGAAAGTACTAATATAAAAATACAATAGATTCAACACTGAAACTAATGATATAAGCACCATGAATAGTAACAACAGAATAGCTGCAACACTGTATTC
>Ga0136643_10019105_pt1 | contig 10349 bp, 7 predicted proteins | sample TergutLab28metaG_FD_96883 | JGI IMG/M metagenome (GOLD analysis project Ga0136643, IMG submission 96883) | Labiotermes labralis P1 segment gut microbial communities from Petit-Saut dam, French Guiana - Lab288 P1 (version 3) (version 3) | ecosystem: Host-associated > Arthropoda: Insects >... | reverse complement strand
TTAATACAGTGATAATTTATATTCATATATTCATGTTCTTATAATAAAGAGTAGTGTAGCAGAAATATTTTGCCTAAAAACAGAATTACACACACACACACACACACACACACACATATATATATATATATAAAAAACTCTGTGATAAATAACAATGATAAATGTCTTTCATTTCTTTTACATAATACCAAGATACCAAAATGTAAACAGCAGCATGCAGGGAGTCACAAGAAGTAGCAATGAAGATGAAATGCAGTGATATGATTGTACATTCCATAAATGAATGAATTAATTAATCAATCAACTAACAAAAATAAATAAATATTAAACAGGCAATCAGAGGAAAACAATGTCGGCTTTTCTGACCTAATAAAATTATTTCACAGGGTGTCTCTAAAAAAATAAAAAGTACCAGTTAATGGCTTAAGAGGTGGAAACATTTTTCAGGGCAGTTCATGGCACTACAGCACAAAGGGAAATTAAAGATGGGCACACAGAAGAATTGAAAAATTTGTATAAGATGAAGACATAGGGTTTATGCTTTAGAGATGTATTACAAAGTACACAGGTCAAGATAACTGCTGATAACTGTATAAGAAAATAAAATATCTACCCAAATAGGAGAATTATTTATCACCATATTTATTTTTATCTTATGGAGCATACAAAGATGTAATGCAGAACTACACAATTTCTAAGAAATCCAGGCACCCTCCGTGCCAGGGATCTCCAAAGAATTCACTAACATGGCTCCAAGTTCAGGCTGTATAGCAATAACCAGTGTGTGTTGCCTCACACATTGACCACAGCAGTTAAAAGTTCACTTGCAATATTTCTTTTACCCTGTGATGTAGTACATCACTTTTCCTCTAACTGATTACTTTACAGACCTTATGGTTACTAATTATCCAAACAAAACATATTAATTCAATCTATTTAACAAAGCCACTACTTATGTAGAGCTGATCCAAAGACAGAACTACAAAGATGGGCAGAGCATTACAATACCGCTCTAAACAAAATACCACAGCTTTTACATAGATAATTTCCCCCATCATGCAATTTATTCTTGTATAATTTTGAGAAGAAAATACATATTTCCACGTCCCTACTTAAGAAGAAGTAATATTAATGTGAGGTTTAATATATCAAAGTTGGTGAAACACACAAGACATCATAAACAGGCTTGTACTGTATTCTATGGTCACTATGTACAAAAAAAAAAAAAGTTTGTTAACTGTACATTATACAAAACATTTTAAAAAAACAGTACAAGTTTTATATGAATCATTTTTAACTACGCATATGTAAAAACATATAGACTACATTAAGAGGCAGTTGATAATGCTAAATTTTAACTAATGCATTATTTAACTAACTAACTAAACTTCACAAAGCACAATCCTTTTTCAGAAGCTAGTCAAGAAAGTCCCCACAATTTATGGAACCCAAATGTGGGTTATCATGTTAACACACTGCTGTCGGCTCACGCAGAAATGCGTGATTGCTCACCCATGCGTTGTTGACGGGCCCCACATTTCTGCGTTTTCTTACACGACGTCCAACACGCGCGTTTTCGAGCTGGTCTGACACACTGATCGCTTCAAGGTTATCATCAGCTACATGCAGGATGTTTGGATCTCAAGTTACAAGATGACAGACCGCTCTTGAACCCTATTTTAGAACAATAAGCCTGCGAAATATTATGGGATTGAACATTAAAAGCGTTTAAAACGTCCGGTCACCAGGGGGTATTTAATTAAAAGACCAGCCCGATGGCAATGTGTTAATAACAGTCAACCACTTGCCCCTACCTTATCTAAATTAATCAAGTCCACATCCTCCTATTCTAGTTCTTGAAGAGTCATTTGAACATTATCCTCCCATCTACACCTAGATCTTGCAAGCTGTTGTTTCCCTCAGGTTTACCCACCAAAAACACTGTCTGCATTTCTCTTTACTCCCACACAGACAATATGCCCCATCTGTCTCTTCCTCCTTGATTTGATCACCAGTGAGATGTACAAATCACAAAGCTCCCCATTATGCAGTTTTCTCCCATCTCCTGTTACTGTATCCCTCTTAAGCCCAAATAAATTCCTAAGCACCAGATCTGCTAACACTCTGGGCCTATTTTTTTCTCTTCACCAAGTTTTGGTAGACCCAGTTCTTCATTACAGTTAATTACATTAAGGAAGAAGAAATTATAATTTTAAACAGTACATATATTTGCAATGCCACAGTAAGAATCAGCAAGTACAGATCTGACATCATAAATTTTAAGCGCTACAGGTACTTATTTATCCAAGGCCACAGATATAGAAGAAACAGTTTGGTTTCTCACCTGTAGTTATACTCTGCTCAATGCAAGTATGCTGAATTATTATCTTGCCTCAAGTACAGAAATGGGGCTTCAAAAGGTACTTTGAAACCAAACATACAACTAGACAGATGGAACTGCAGAACCTCATACTGAGAAGTGAATGTATGAATTCAAAGAGAAGTACATAAAAAGGCAATTAATTCTGTGTTTTATTATTTTGGACATACTATACATTCACTCTTCATGCACACTTGTTTAATCTTTAACAGATGAAAGAGAGAGCAATCTACTACTAGAAAACCTCTTCGTTTGAACAGAAAAACACTGTCTCACAGTGGGCATTTAAATTGTATAGTTCTCTGGTTGCAGCAGAAAAGCTGGCATGTAAAAGGCTGTATGCTGAAGGTTAAAATTCTCATATTAATAGAACAAGTAATTGTTACTTTTAAAGTACAATTTAACCTGATAAGATGTTCAATTGGAAAACCTTTCTTGTTTCTCTGAAAGTAATACGAACCTCTTCTAATACGTGACACCACAAGACGGTAAGTTTGACAATCACCAGCATGAAAACTTCAAATTTCAAATAATTATGACCTCATAGTATTGGAGGATTATGCAGGCAGATGTTTTGCCTTCATTACAATATACAGCCTCTATAATGGAATCACTAATTTCACAATAGACAACCTCGTTTACTTATGAAAGCCTCAATTCCTACTTATGTATATTACTCTGAGCAAAAATAAATATATTTTATTACTTAAGAGTATAACAACATCTGCAATCACACCTCAAGTATAGGTCATCATCAGCCAAATGTACAAGAAAATGAATGTATACAGAAGAGTGAGTTGTGTGTCATTGAAAACATTGTTACACATTTGAGTGTTACACCAATGGGGACGCTTCATATAAAGATTATTACTTAAATACCTAAAGAAAGTATTATGGAAGAAATTAACGGAGTGCAAACATATTTCAATCTTCAAAGAAGTACTTGGAACATACTTTGGGACTTTTCCCAAAATCACTCACTCCTAATGTTGCTGTATTCACAAAAAACAATCACTGATCTATAAATGATCATAACTCTTGCACTAAAAGTGTAGGACAAAGAGCTACCAGAACAAGGAAATTACATAGTCTGTCCAAACAAGGCACTAAACACACATGAAAAATCTCAATTCATTTCATACAAAGTACTGCTGTACCAAAATATCCTTATAGTAACAGCTGACGACCTTTTCAATAAGAATAACTCATATACAATAAAGCAAACCTCTCAACATGACATAAAGACCTGTCCAAAAACTATGTTCATTCTCTGGTTACTGAAAATGAAGTTGAGAATGTAATAAATATCTTAAAAGGAAAGTTTTCTGCTGGGTTTGATGAAATTCCTGAATTTTTAGTTAAACACTGTTTTTATTATATTAAAAATACTCCTTACACAAACATTTAACATGACTGTTAAATTTGGCATTTTCCCAGATTTGATGAAAATAGCAAAAATTAGACTATTTTTAAAAACAGTGATAAACTAGATATTCGGAATTACAGATCTATATCTGTTCTTTCAGTCTTTCCTAAAATACTGGAAAAGATTATGTAATCATAGGTTACTATCCTTTCTTAAAAAGTTCAATATTCTAGGAGATGAACAAAATGGTTTTAGGGATAATAAGTCTACTGAAGCAGCTTGTCACACCTGTACAGAAAATATTCATCAAGCTTTGGATAACAATTTACATGTGGTAGGAATATATCTTGATCCTACCAAAGCTTATGATGTTATAAACCATGACATCCTACTTTATAAATTAAGTCCCATGGTGTCAGGGGTATTTTAAATTCGTGGCTTAAATATTATTTGTCGCAGTGCACACAGTATGTCTCATTACCACAAACTGATGGTAATAATGTCATATTGAATAAATATTCATCTTCGTCTAGAGTAAATTTACATGGTGTGCCTCAAGGCTCAATCTTGGGGGCCCTTCTGTTTCTTTTATATATTAATGACCTGCCTGGGATTTTTCAGGGAGTAAATATTGTCTTGAATGCTGATGATACTAATATACTTGTTGTTGATAAAGAGGAAGAGACACTTCAACATAAAATAACATTTGTTATGCAGCAATTAGAATTATGGTTTTGCAAGAATGATCTTACAGTAAATATTGATAAAACACGTGCAATACCATTTCACTCCCACCAAAATAGATATCCTAGTAGACTTTGCATTATATTTAATAACAATGAAATCACAAAAATTTCAGAATTACAATTTTTAGGACTATTTATTATGGAGAATTTAACTTGGCATGTTCAAATCCATTCCTTATTTGCAAGTTTAAGTAAAATATATTACATAATTAAATCTTTAAGGATGTAACGAGTACCCATATGATACGGAGCATTTATTTTGCATATTTTCAATCAAGATTAAGGTATGGAATTATGTTTTGGGGTGGAGAGGTGAAATCTGTAAAGATATTTTGGCTACAGAAAAAGATGATTCAATTAATTACTGGTGTACATAAACGTATATCTTGTAGGCATATATTTAGGGAATTTCAAATACTAACACTGGCCTCACTGTATATTCTGGAGGTGTTGTGTTTTATAAAAAGTATCAAGGGAATTTAAAACAAAACTTCAGAATACATGGTCACAATACAAGAAATAAGTTTCATTTACACACATGCTACTGCAGTACTGTCTTATATCATACAAGTGTGACAAACATGGGCGTTAAATTATTTAATAAATTACCAATACAAATCAAACAATTGGACAATGATAGAGGTTTTAAGAGAGAAATGAAAATTTTTCTCTTACATAATTTATTTTATACAATTGAAGAATTTTTATATTTTGAGGGAATTTAATATTGCACACTGTGTGGGTATAATAATAACAAATTGCACTTATGTACATATTCTACCTTAGTTCTGCTATAATAGTTTAATGAAATTTACCTTTGTTCTATGGTAATAGTTTAGTGTGTCAACTAAATATTTATTATTTATACTTGGATTGTATTACACTTGTATAAATTTGGACACATCCAGTGTTACTAGATGTGACAACATGGATGCAAATAAATACAAATACAAATTAAGTACCAAAATACATAATAAAAGACACAAATTGCAGTACCATACACTATCTATACTCATTTTCAAGGCATGTTTTCTCAGATGCAAGAAAACTTAAAATAAGATGTTAAATTTGTTCAGCAAGGGTAACATTTTTTATATTTGTATTTGGTGCATTTACTGTGGTAATCTGTTTTTACAGAAAAAAGGGTTTTTATGAGGTTGCATATGATGATCTGCCCCAGAATAAAATATTACATCTGAAATATGAATAAAATAATATACATCAGGATTAGTGTTTTGAACGTAACTCCCACATCAAGAAGATGAAGAAAGAAGATTATATGCAAACCTTTCACCACTTTCTACAGTTCACATAAATATTCACATTACACAAACTTGAACACAAAGTTTTCAAAAGCGTCCCAAGTTGATCAAAATGTATCAATTATGCAAGTGGAGACACATACAATGTAATTAAGAAATGTTGGACATAAACGAAATGGGGAAGAAAAAAAGAGGGGAGGGACAGAGAGTGGGGGGAGACAAAGAGAGAGAGAGAGAGAGAGAGAGAGAGAGAGAAGAAGAAGAAGAAGAAGAAACAAGAACAGTAAGGTGCAATCCACATTAGAGTACACCGTATATACACATTTTTTGCATCTTAGTACTGTGAGATTACTCCTAGCTGTTCCAAATAAAATTCAGCATTATGATTTTTAAATTACAACTAACACCAAGTTTCTACGAATATGAGAAAAAATCAGTAATATTCATAATAAAAATTAACCTTAGGAAATAAAATCACAACAGGAACTTAGACATACTGTATCCATAATTCCAAAGCACCAGGAGAAATCAATTGAAGTAACTAAATATAACAAAAAATGCATTATTATATGAATCCAGAGTAAACTTTTTTTTATCTGAGAAGACAGTAACCTTCTGTTTTTTGCACCGTGAATTGTAGTATAATTATACAACATAAAGAAACAAAATGCACTCTTCTTTCTACAACACTGCTTACACCCCTGCATATAAAACACACTATACCATACCTGTATATACAAACACCTTCCTGAAGATGAACCTTCTGGTTTGAAACATGAAGGAGACATAAAAAAATTAAAAATTTAAATATTAATTTAGAAAAGGTGCATTTTGTTGGTTTATATTCTATAAAAATAATCTTCATTTTCCCTGCTATAAGAATCTCAGATCTAATATGTGCAATGCAAGTACTGACAATGTACAGAAAAAAAAGGTTGTCCTTGTGCATAACATGAAGGTACATGGGGTATGAAGGTACAGATGCACTCATTCTTATCAACGGCATTAGATGGAGATGAGTGGTTAGTTTCAGGTCCTGGCTGCTTTACCCCTGGGAAAGGCACCCTTTGCACCCATTGGAAAGGAGGCTGGGAGGACCCCAAGACGCACTGGATGATTTGGAGAAGAGAAAATCTCTTGCTCCTGCCAGGAACCAAGCCAATATACCTCACTTACCCACTCCAGGGCCAAGTCAATATACCAACTGAACTATCCCAGCCTTAAACCAGAATACATTTAATATCTAAACTCACACAAAGAATGGCTTCTGATCATGAACTCAGACTTCACAAATTACTGGTGCACCTTACATTCAGTGGTACTTTGATTCATGTAAATATGGCTAACTGATCATTAGCACAATGGGGTAAGGCACACTTAGAATTTGGGATATAAAAAGAACTCACCTTTAGAAGCACTAAAAAGGAGGTCATCTGTTGCAAAAACAGACAGTACTGCACGAGAATGTCCCTCGGCTACGTGAGTGCAGAGCAATGGTGCCTTGGCTGGAACCTGGCCCACACACACATCAAACAGATTGTCTTGTCACTTCAGTCTTTGTTAGACTGTTCAACTAGTTACACAGGAAATAACATGCAGTACACAGTATGAAACATTAAAATATAGTTCTTATAAAAAAAACTATTTGCAATAGTACACCTTGGACCTTTCAAAAATATAAGTGAAATACATGTTACAACTGTAATTATATAACACAATATTATTATAGTACGCAATGTTTGAAATGAGAGGAAAAACATCAGAAAATGGTATATAAGAATGTTAATGACAGAATATTGGCAATACTGCAGAACAGATGTGACATGAAACATTTTTAATGTTTAAGTACATTAAAAATAATAATGTAGATAAAACGTTTGAATACAGAGATAAAGCAGCACACATTTCATTGCCTTTTGTTCACAATGGTGAATATCAATAAATGAAAATCAAACTAAAGGGACAAATAAATTAACAGGACACATTTTAGTGAACAACTTCTGCAATACAAGTAAGCTAAAACAGTGAAACACAGGGTCAACTGCATCAAGAATGGCAGGATGAAGGGAAAACCAACCCCTGCAGCCCTCTTCCCCCCTCCCCCCCCCCAAAAAAAAACACACACAGATATACTTGTGTGTGTGTGTGTGTATATATATACACACACACACACACACGCTCTTTTCCTAAAGGCATCCAGAAGATAAGAAGAATAGTCTGTGGAACCCTTAAGAACGGGAATAAGATAAATCAATTTGAAATTTTTGACTGTACTGATAGATTTCCTGTAGGGAAGATGAAAGTCATCATTGCTATAGAAGTAAAATAGTATACTGAACTGTTTTTGGATAGGTGGATGATGATAGAAAAAATGGCATTTTAAAGGTATGTACCAAAAACCATCATCTGTGCTTAAACAGTCTAATGGAGAGGACCAAAAATGAGTTAAAAACAAAGAGCTACATGTTACAACAGCAAGGAACAGATGACCAAAGTAAATACTTCCATAACAACAGAAGTATGATTCTACTAGTAGAGGTCCACAGCCCCTTATCCACAATTCTGTAACGCGAAAAGCTCTAAAACCTTGGAGTTTTGACCCATACCACACACAATGCTACACATTCATATAAATGAAATGTAAATGAGCTGTACAGAAGTAGTAATGTGTTTGATTACCTGGTGCTATCCCAGACCCTGCCAGGGATATTATGTAATACACGGTACATGCTCTTATTGCCTTCCTAAAATCCCAAAACTTCTGTATTCCAAAACATATCCAGCCCCAAGAGTTTCATATAAGGGACTGTTGACCTGTATTGAGTCCTGCCATGTGCCAAGAAAATACAAATTATACCTTTTAACACAGAATACTTCAACTCTGCAACTACTTACATGGCAAGAAAAACTGACAGAAAGCACAAAATGCTATCAATTTAAAGAGGTTCTAAACAGCCTGAAAACAAAAAATTTATGTTTCATATGCCACCCCTAAGTGATAATAATTTAAGGACTGCAACTTTTCAGCTGCGCAACATGTCTTCCAGTTATCAGATTAAATGCACTGACCAAATTTACCTGAAGAACAACCAACTTGTGTATAAAGAGTACAATTGTGTTGCAGATTAATTACCATTATTCATTTAGTAGTAATGTGTCACATATTTTAAAATAAGATGCAATTATCAGAGATATAAGAAATGAGCATTATTGAGGAAACCTGCCAAGACAACAACTGCGGTGTCTTTTCTTACCTTTCCTGTGTAAACTGTGATTATCCCACGGCCAATCTGTTGCTCACTTGCCCCAGTGGTACCAGATGTAAGGCGGGAAAAGACATTCTCCTCACGGCTGTTGAGGCGTCGGTAGGCGGGTGGGGAGGAAGGAGGGCTTCCACTGCCATCGAGACCCTGCTCCCTGAGGTTATTGGTGGGGGTCAGTGGGTTAGTATCAGCAGCAGTTAGATGGCACTTTTGTTGTTAACAGCCACTACAGCACATGGGTCACAAGGCCTTAGACCATGCAGCACAGTGCACAACAGTCCCAGGCAGTATTCAATTGTGACAACACACAACAGCTGTCCTGCTTTGTCTTCCTGTTATTATTCCTATGCACAGCTTATGCAGCATAAAAGAAAATAATACTGTGTATTTCAAGCCACAGGTAACCACAATAGCCATACTCAGCATTCACCTAAAAGGACTGCTGGCAATGAGGCTCACACAGTAATGTAGTGCCCTGACTGAGATTCAACTTGGGTACCTCCCAGATAAAAGCCAGCTGAGCTAATTTGCTGGATTTGAAGTACATACTGATTGACTGATTCCTAGGTTACTTCAATGAGACATCAATTACTGATCTGAGAAGATGATAAAACACAGTCAGCCTGTTTATTTTCTTAATTATGTTCAGGTTAGTGACATTTAAAAATGTCTTTCAGTCACAGTCATTGTAGCATGTCAAAGCAATAGTAAGAAGATGCAAGATAAGTAGGTAAATATTCTGAAGGAGACATTTGATAGCCTAAGTACTACTTTGGAATTTGAACTGGAAGGGTGAGAAAAGCCTAAGTCAGGACTGCTAGTAACTGACCTCAAATTTTAACCTACTCTCAAGCCACATCACTACACCAACATGTTTGAAACAGGACAGCTGTTGTAATGCAAATTACACTACTGGAACAAAATCCCAAACTACAGTGGGCAGACATCACATCCTGAAACACACTCTGACCGGTGATATGGACACAGCCATTATACCAACTGCATGTAACACTGGAAGGATAGATATTAAGAATGATTAAAACTCTTTTTTAACTGTACAAGGGAGTTTGTGCTACTGAGGGGAAATTAAACATTGTGTGAATTTAAATATTTACACTATGGTTCAAAAGACATTTAATTATCTAATGAAAAATAAGCCTACATATTCCAATGAATATTTTAACAATACATTAACGTTGGACCTGAACATATACATACTTACTCCATGGTGCAGAGTCCTTCTTGAGAAGCTAACTGGTTTGCAGCTAGTCAAGAAATTCCCCGCATTTCACGGAACCCGAAGGTTCATTACCACAATCACAAGCCTCCGCC
>Ga0136643_10019102_pt1 | contig 10350 bp, 6 predicted proteins | sample TergutLab28metaG_FD_96883 | JGI IMG/M metagenome (GOLD analysis project Ga0136643, IMG submission 96883) | Labiotermes labralis P1 segment gut microbial communities from Petit-Saut dam, French Guiana - Lab288 P1 (version 3) (version 3) | ecosystem: Host-associated > Arthropoda: Insects >... | reverse complement strand
TGTGTGTTGTGTGTGTGTGTGTGTGGTGTGTGTGTGTGTGGTGTGTGTGTGTGTGGTGTGTGTGGTTTGTGTGTGTATGTGTGTGTGTGTGTGTGTGTGTGTGTGTGTGTGTGAAGACTGCCTTAGAATCTTGGCTCATAAGTCATTCTCTACATTACTTCAAGTAATATAATGTAATTTAAGCTTTACATATGTATTACTTATGATAAATTTCTTGTGTTTTCAGTAAAACATATTTTATTACGTCAAAATACAAAAATATTGTATAATTGTTGTTATTTTGATGTGGTAACATGTTCTAAAGAAAGACGGAAACAACTGCTCATAAAAAATTCCAATAATTATGTAATATTGTTGTGCTTTTGACATAAAAATATATTTTTTATTTTAAGAATTTCTAATACAACGGGATGTCTTTGAACTAAACAAAATTGCCTTCTGTTTACCACATAATGCTGTCTTGTTCCAGAAAAGCGAGCAGGCAGTTACAAAGTTCTTTCTTTAGGAAACAGTTTTATTTTTTTCGTTCATACAAACGCACAGCTTCTTGTGTATGACGTCCTTACGCAGAAAGGAATGTGCAACGAACGTTTCAGTCAATATGGGGGTATAACTGATCTAACAATTGGGCTTATTACAGGTTATAATTCAATTATAAGCTTAATTATACAATTACAGTTCACACTGCAATGAATTCCTCTGGTAAATTTTCGAAAAAGTATACACAAACTAATCATATGATTTTATACCTTTGATTATGACAAAAGGGATTAAATATTGGTTTCAATTTATGGATAACACGAAGTATCGGGATTGACCAGCTGTCTTTAGCTATGACATCTGAACAATAGGTCACAGTATTCTTACTGTCTGTGTACACCAGTTTGTGTTAATACCTTAAAGTCCGATATTTATTTATATTTTATATAAAAACCCAGCTGTTATCTTACATAGAACACAATCCGTGTCATTTCACAGGCAGAATGATTAACACGTTTCAGGAAAACAAGGGCTTATAATTGTAACTGTCTCAGGAAACTTATAAATACGCTGTCTCCTGAAACAAAAATTGTCTTCCTATTGACAGGTCAGTCTGTGAAAGCTTAAAAGGGAAATAATCGCTGACTAATTATGGGACTTTAAAGAATTAATAAATATACATAGGGGACCGCGGTAGCACAGTCGTTAAGGTGTTGCGCTAGAAATCGGAAGGTTGCTAGTTCGATTCCAAATGGTGTCCGTGGAATTTTTCATTAACATAATCTTTCCGATCGCGCTATGGCCTTGGGGTCGACTTAGACTCTAACAGAAATGAGCACCAGGATACTTTCCTTGGAGTAAAGGCGGCCGGTGCATAAGGCTGACAAATTTACCACCATCCTGTGCCGTTGTCATGTAATCTGGGAAACTTAAGTTCCTGGAACCCTCTGGGTCACTCCAGGCTTGTATCGGGACTGCTTTACCTTTACCTTTAAATAAATATATAGTGTGGGTAAGGTAAAATATTTTATGTGTTAATCTTGCCAGTATATTTACTTAATAACCAGTAGCTGGATTTTAAAAAGTAAACTCAAGATTACTTCAGGGCTTATTTCAGTATAGGTACACAATTTCATTTTGAAGACAATCTGCACGTGGAATAAAAACAAATCCTAGTCAAGACATTGATGTACGCCGAACAAGCAAAATAGTTCCGACAAACATTCCTCCCACTTCTCGGCTTTGTTTTCCTGCCAAAATTTAAACCCCAAGCCAAGACGAGGAGGGGACGAGACAAAATTGTGAATGAAGAACAAAATACGAAGGAAAAAAACGAAAGGAAGTGGAGTAACTATATAGAATTGAGAGAGACATGTTATGCAACAGCGAGTTAAGAAGCAGGCATTTCCCCTCATTATTTTTATACCAGTTCCACTTCGCTCATTGAGGTAGCGCCAATGAAAGGCTTCTACAATACAACCTAATTTTTATAAAAAGAGGTCGAAGCATTTCCTGGGTTTATAAATAACCTGCTCTTAGAATCTTCCAACTTCTTTCCACTCTCACTTCCTCCGACAATTAAACGTTTTTTTAATGATTATACGACAATTTAAAGAACATTAACCTTTAGACGCCTAACGTCAACTATAGCTGACGTACCGCACCGCTAACCTCCAATGTTGCATTTTATATATTTATTCAACAAATATAGGTACTGAATATTTTAAACATGGTATATACTCTCCGCTTTTTCTCTTCAAAATGCGGTTTGTTTCATAATTCTAACGTATTTGGTTCCTGTATTATTCACATTTTATATACAGGTGTGCTAAAATTAAAAAAATAATTCCGGCGCCAAAAGGTTAATTTACTCAATGACAGTTTGTGGCAAAGTACGTTGTAATTTACGTACTTATTCATATATTCAATTATTATACCAACTACTGAACATATATAAAATTTATACATTCAAATATTAAAACATTAAAGAAGCTCCGACATGTTTCGGTCCTAGGACCATCATCAGGGAGCTATATCGTCCTTATGTTGCGAAGAGTGCCCTGTTACATCCGTAGCAGGGCACTCTTCGCAACATAACATTACACAACATGGCACGCTGCCACAATACCGAACTTATACAACGAAATTAATGTGACTTTTTATAGTGTGACTTTAGCAAGGACGATATAGCTCCCTGATGATGGTCCTAGGACCGAAACATGTCCTGGCGTTTTTAATGTGTAAATAAGATGCAAATATTTGGATTATTTATTTCTAAAATGCATCTTATTGGTTGTAATTTACAAATCATAGTAACGATACACGGACACACGAATATCAAACGTTAATTTAGATACAACATACGATATTACACATAGAAAAACTTGAGTTTTACATACTTATTTCTCAGTTTTACCAGTCACACTCAGATCACTTATTCACAAACTGGCCAAGAACCTATTGTCATAATAGTTTTTCATAAATAGTCACAGTCCTAATCCTTTGCCACGTTTGGACTTGAAGCCGTAAAATATGACTTCTTTTACGTACTGTTCACTCAACACAGCTGTGCGGAACTCAAATTACACACAGCAAAGTGCTGGACGATTACAAGAAGTAAGAACGGGGAACGGTCTAGAAGAAAATCGTCGCTCTCTAATCTAACAAAATATACCGATATTAGGAGGACCAAGGAGTACCATGAAAAAATTAAACCATAATAGGTCGTGTCCAGACCGGAATTTCTATCTAGGATTTCCCGAGTATAAACTTGGTCTTCCACCCACTGACTGCGGTCTTCAATCACAATATTATAAACAGTTCAATTGGTACAGAAATGACTTGGTTATTACTTTGTTATGGACATGTTTTAAGTCACAGTTCACAGTTACGCCTATATTCACCTCCATCATTAATATCGTTTTGTTCACGAAGTAGAGGTTAAATTAATTCTGCTAATATTTATAAACCTTGTTTCAGTGCAGTCTTACTTGTTCTACGCATGCAGCCCTTTCCAAGCTCCACAAAATTCCAAGTACATTTGATTATATTACAATATCGTCAGGCATCAATTCCTACAGAAGATATTACTTTTTAAATAACCCCTTTATAGGGGTTGTCCTTCTGCCGGGTGAAATTACTGTTTTCATTTCATAATTTCTTTGCAGGAAATTCTGTGTAAAGTGCTTCCATTCAGTTCGTTCCCTCCCATAAAACTGACAAACTAATATCAAACACCAAGCTTCTGTGGTTCATTAGTTTTCGCTATGCAGCCAAAAGCTGTATCAATATGCCCCAGGCGGGCTATAATTTTTTTTTAAATTCTACAAAAAATTACCCCAACAAAACTTAAATTTTTATTGAAAATTTTTATCCATAAGTATTAAGACGCTTTATTAAACAGGGTTACTATCTCACCTACACAATAAATTCGTTCCTTCAACACTTTTTTACTAAATTTTGTATACGTGAGTCCGTGCATCGTGAATCGAATTTAATAACTGTCCAACAAGTTGCGACTTATTCAGTTTATTACATTTCTGTAGGCAGCTCTACATGTTTCGGGTGTTGACACCCATCATCAGGAGCACGTACAACTGTAAATACAGCTTCTGTTATTGACTAAACGGATCTACTACCATCCGCTCTCGTTGTTGAGTTGGAACTCAACAACGAGAGAGGATGGTAGTAGATCCGGTCAATCAATACCAGAAGCTGTAATTACAGCTGTACCAGCTCCTGATGATGGGTGTCAACACCCAAAATATGTAGAGCTGTCTACAGAAATGTAATAAACTGAATAAGTCGCATCTTGTTGGACAATTATTAAATTTTATTGCTACTAATTGTGGGGTACCGCGGTAGCACAGCGGTCAAGGTGTTGTGCTACAATTCGGAAGGTCGCTGGCTCGATCCCAGCTGGTGTCAGTGGATTTTTCATTGACATAAAATCCTTCTGATCTCACTATGACCCTGGGGTCGAATCAGTCTCTAACAGAAATGAGTACCAGGAGTATTTCCTGGGGGTAAAGCCTGCCGGTGCGTAAGGCTGACAACCTACCACCATCCTGTGCCGTTGTCACGAAATCTGGGAACCGTAAATTCCTGGAACCCTCTGGGCCTGTCCAGGCCTGTAATGGGACTACTTTACCTTTACTACTCATTGTACAAAATTGAAATTTAAGGAGATGGGGCTACGACGAATACAGCATTTTGCGAAAATCAGTAAACTGTTTTAAAATTTGCAGGAGGAAAACAAAATGACACACATTTTGGACAGTACTGTGACGTTTCCAGCATACTTCCCTTCCTTAGCACAGAAAAGTAGGCCACGATTAGGATACTGATATACGGATGGAAATAGTCTGTACCTGACCAGGACACTGGCTTGGGCGACGTGAAGGTGAGCAGGACATTCACTAGCTGAACGATAAGTATTTTCCGAAGAAAGACTCAGCTCCATGGAGATATAAAATTTAAAGAAGTATACAAGTTTTTATGCACAGGAATGGGGAAAATTAAATTACAAAATCATGTTATGAAAAATAACTTTGTCTCCAGGCACGCCATGAAGACGTATGGAGGAGTAAAGTTACAGCTCCACTCACTCATAATCTCAGCACTAGATGGAGGTGAGTGGTCACCTTACGTCCCGACCAATTTAAAATGTGGAGGTGCTCCCCCCTAGATATTGAATGAATGGCTAAGTAGCTTCAGAACATTCTTTATTTCAAACTTTCGTTGTGTTTGAATGTTGTACGCTTCCTTCTGGGTAATTCACCGGCGTATGAATTTTACATGCCGACGTTTTGGAACACTCTGTCTGTTCCATCTTCATAGACAGCTAGGCACCTACCTGCCTATGAAGATGGAACAGAGTGTTCCGAAACGTCGGCATGCAAAATTCAGACGCCGGGGAATTACTCTGAAGAAAGCATACAACAGAGCTTCAGAGCATGTTTGGACGTTTTGAAGAAAAGAAAAGTTCCTTTCCCCTGTCGAGAAAATTGAATCACGATTCATCGGTCGTCCAGACCGTATGCATCCTCTTCTAGTTTAGCCTTTTTTCCAAACCGGGTGTCTATTAGTAATTTATTCTATGAGGGTGTTAGTAAGATGTTAAAGCGTCGAATGACTGGTTAATAGTACAAATTAATTGGAAATAACATGGAATGAAAACGTCAGAACCTCGGTGTTAAGGTAACAGTCAGTCACTTGGCCGAGAGCCTTAAGAATGTCACGAGAAAATCTCAGCCAGGACATATATGTCCGGCGAAGATTCGCACCGAGCACATTCCGAGTACAATTCAGAATCACCAAAGCCCAAACAAATTGATCGTTTACTCTCTATCGTCAATTTGTCCAGAACTTCCATGAACAGCTCAGCATTCTAGGCTCTTAACTCCATGGATCTGTGGGGAAGAGCGGTTAAGGAGCCAACATCAGTTCAATTGGTGAATACATTGTCCTTTCTACAATTCGAAGATTCAATATCGCTTTCACGACATTAAGCGCACTGAACCCCAAAATCTGATGAGATATTGCCCACTTTTGCACACAGTACTGCAGCTGTTTCCTGTACTGATGAAGGACGGAACGATAATATGTGTAGACACACACACACACACTCCAAGGTGGATTCGAAAGGAGGGTGCCTTCCAAAAACACGTTCCCCCTGGTGTCATGAAAACACAAGTGAGGGGAAGAGAATATTTGAGGTTAAGCGAAGGCGCACGCAGTAGGTTCTTCTTTGCCTTCCTACAGCTTCTGGCTGAATGCCCAGGCTACAGACCCTAAATACTACTTACAGTATAGGCTTAGGCAGGAAGTAAGCTTCAACCGAGACGTGAAAAGACAGCATCGGGTATTTGTCCAGCACACGACTGCACGACGCTGGAAAGTCCTTACCTGTTTGTCAGGAGAATTTTATCGCGTCGCCACAGAAACTTCTACTCCGAGGAAGTTACGTGTCAAAATTTAACAACGTTAATTCATTCTACGAAACTTAAACACAATTAAATTTAACTCCCCTCAGACGAGGTGTTCTTAGTGCGTTACTTTACCAACCTTGGATCAGAACATCCATAATACATAAATACACAAAACCTGTAGGATTGGAAAATTGCGATGTGCATATTCCCATTCCTGCACATTTTGCTTATGTGCCCTCATTCCGAGTCTAACAATTATCACTCACGCACATGACATATTCAACCCAAAGTCCTTACGAGCTGAGTACAGTCGCGTTCTGTTTCAGAGGTAACAAAGAAAATATTGCTAACTCGTCCACTCTCAGAATCCAAGGATTTTAAGTGGTTGCTATATTCATTTTCTTGCCTTGCTGTTGCAAGAACACATTGAAACTTCCAGTTCATTTCCAATAACTGCAGAACATATCACTAATACCTTCCCATACAAAGGCTATTACCAAGGTGGAAACACACACAATGGAAGGGTTAAAATTTTCATTTTTAAGCACATTCAGTCAAAACGCTATTCTGATTGGAATAAAATGGCACTTGTAACTCAAAAACATAAGGAAGAAGAGTTATAATTCTTCCCATAGAAAGAACAAAGAGGCTGCTATCTGAAATTCGTCATCGATACTGAGAAAAAAAAGGAGAAGAATTAACTGGACTAATGAAGATAAAAGAAATGTTCATTATGAAACACCTTACTTAGACTGCGGTTGGCTCCATTATCATAAAACTAGCGAAGTAAATAACTACACAAATACTAGGATCCCAAATTTGGTATATTCTTTTAGTCTTATTTGAGGGCGGGGCCTTATAAAGTTGTTTCTGTGGGCAGGAAATTCATCATCATAGCTCAGAGGGGGGCACTATGTCTTGATGCACCAACTATGTTGGACATGACAAACTGTCGACAGCTTAATTCTTATCCCTCTTTGAGGTCAAACACCGCCACAAGATCTACAAGTCTTCCTTTGAGGGTTTACGGTCTAGAACAATTATTCTTCCCAAAGGAAGCAACCCTAAATAGTAAGTACTTGTTTAAATTAAGAAAATTCATAACTTCTGCATATCCGAGTAGAACGAGGACAGATGTTGCAGCTGATCCAGTTAATAACAACAGATTTAACGTGGGCGTTATTTAAAATTACATTACATATTGCATGGGATCTACATACATTCAAAAGAACATTCTACTTTCTACCTACTTTTTTGACATTTGTCTGACCGTGCATCTCAGTATATTTATCTCAGTAATTAACCAACTTGATGCACAAAATTTTTGTTTTACAGAAAGTTTATTTCATGCCTCTACATGTTTCGAGCACATGTACTCATCATCAGGAGGTCAAAATTGTATTACACAGCCTCTGGTATCATCACACTGAAACAAGTGAATGGTCTAAAATTACTAAAATACAATTCTATAAATATGAGCAAATAGTAGTAAAATTTATCTGTGAATTTTTCGGGTGTGATTACTGTGTATTACCTACTATAAACATGCTACGTCATGTAGAGGTTATGTTAATCCAGTTATTAAACTTATTAGAAAGGTACTATGTCTATTTACAATTATGTTTGCTTAGTCTATCTAGTCATAAAATCGTATAAATTGCTGATTAATTGTTGTATCTATATGTCTGTCCGGTTGTTAGAATTGTTAAAAATACGATGTCTATTTACATTACCTACATAAAAAAGTTGTATTTATCTAGTTATTAAGATTGTGCGGTGTCTAATTACTTTACATTAATTGTTGAATCCACAGGAAATATATTTTAACACTATTTGCTCATATTTATAGAATTGTATTTTAGTTACTTTAGACCACTTACTTGTTTCTGTGTGATGATACCAGAAGCTGTGTAATACAATTTTGACCTCCTGATGATGAGCACATGTGCTCGAAACATGTAGACGCATGAAATAAACTTATTGTAAAACAAACTTTTGTGCATCATGTTGGTTAATTACTCAGATATATTTCTGCCTACTATTTATTTCTAAAGTTTCGTAAAATATTTTTTCTCTTTATATCTCTTTTTGGCTCAGAAACTTCTGTAGGCATGACGGACGTACAGTGATCAAAATTTTAAACTAATATAAAGCTGTAACAGGTCTGGTGCCTGTACCTGTCTTTCACACTAATTAAATGAAATTGTCTCTTCAGCTTTTCGAGGAAAATCGCCTGTGATACACCACGCCTTTAAGATATACAAAGGAACTAAAGAGATCAATTCCAAATAATCCTAAACACGGCACTAGGTAGAGGTAACTGTCAGATTCACGGTCCGCCTCTTCACCACTTGGGGAGTTGAAGGTACCTGCGGGATAAGAGGTTGATTGGACCCCTGGATCGTTCTTGAAGCAGCGACCAGGAAAATATTCTTATAGATCCTTACACTGGGAACTACCCCAGTCCTTCATGTAACCAAACATTTTACGAACTCAATGGCCTTGACAATAATGTTGTCACTTTTACTTAAAAACATTACGGTTTTTTTAATAATTTATACTAAAGCACAGTTTCTAAAACGAATCAAGCGTTTTAATAACGACAAACTTTCATTTTATCCGCGCAGGTTATGTATTGGATTCGTATCACCTCGCAGCACTAAAGAAATGATTCTTGTAACGCAGGTTGTGTTTCCTTTCAGGAAAAAAAATAACACTTGGTTTCCCTGTGTCTATAAGCAAGTACTGAGATGGTTCCCGAGATTCCAAGTTGCATTACATGCTTTTCACGTAGCCCTCCCGAATTAAATTTATAAGTAACGAATTTCATATTTTGTAAACTTGTAAAATAACCAATGCCACCGGGTAACAACTCAATTGCAGTTAATAATAATAATAATTATTATTATTATTATTATTGGTAGTAGTAGGCCATGTGTAGTGGGTTGCAGCTTTGGAAACCTTAAACGAGGACGAGGATGTAAATATGATTTAGGGGAACATTAAACATAATATCCAAATCTCAGCAAAAGAGAGTCTAGGTATGCACGAATGGAAGTAGCATAAACCCTGGTTTGATGAAGAATGTTCAGGTTTTTTGGATCAAAGGAAGCGGGCAAAAATGCAGTGGGTACAGGATTCATGCCAAAGTAATGTAGATAATTTGAACAGTGTAATACGAGAAGTTAGCAGACATTTCAGGAATAAAAAGAAGGAATATTTGCGAGCTAAAATTTAGGAACTTGAAACTAACAGCAAGATTCACAATATTAGGGATTTGTATAGGGGCATCAAACACTTTAAGAAAGGGTACCAGCCTAGATGTAATATAGTTAAGGATGAGAAAGGTGACTTGGTTGCAGACCCCCACAGTATTGTGGTTAGGTAGAGGAACTATTTTTCTCAGTTATTCAATGTGAATGGGGTTAAGGATGTTGGGCAGGCAGAAATACACACAGCAGAACAACTGGTACCTGAGCCAAGTGCTTTTGAGGTTGAGTTGGCTATCGGCAAGTTAAAAAGCCACAAATCGCCGGGTATTGATGAAATACCAGCAGAATTGATTAAAGCAGGGGGTGGAACAATTTGCGAGGAGATTCATAAGCTTATCACTTCTATTTGGAAGAAGGAGAAATTGCCTGAAGAGTGGAAAAAGTCGATCATAGTACCTATTAATAAGAAGGGGATAAAACAGATTGTAATAATTATAGGGGTATTTCAATTTTGCCAACCACTTACAAAATTTTATCTAACAACTTGCTCTCAAGGTTAACTCCATATGCGAAGGAAATTATCGGGGATCGTCAATGTGGCGTTCGACGCAACAGGTCGACTATTGATCATATATTTTGAATTCGCCAAATACTTGAGAAAAAATGGGAATACAATGAAGAAGTTCATCAGCTATTTATAGACTTCAAGAAGGCTTAGGTTTCAGTTA
>Ga0136643_10019100_pt1 | contig 10350 bp, 7 predicted proteins | sample TergutLab28metaG_FD_96883 | JGI IMG/M metagenome (GOLD analysis project Ga0136643, IMG submission 96883) | Labiotermes labralis P1 segment gut microbial communities from Petit-Saut dam, French Guiana - Lab288 P1 (version 3) (version 3) | ecosystem: Host-associated > Arthropoda: Insects >... | reverse complement strand
TAATGTTTCTGACAGAATGGCGTGAATTTCCTTCGGCGCCTTGTCTTTGCAAAAAAAAAAAGAAGAACTTGATGACAGTTCGCGTCTCGATGTTGTTGAAATCGCGCTTGTCCCTGACATGCTTCCGATCTTGTTTCCTTCTTAGTCGGATTAAGGACTTATCAGCACCCGGGTATTGCATTTCGTCCTGGGCCCTTGCAGCCTGCACTCAGTAGCTCCATCAGAGGACTTTGGTAGTGTTTTTTGAGAAATGTATTCTTGCAACACCAGGTGAAATTGACGATGTTAAATGTCCTTCCAGAAGATGAAACCCGCGGAACCTTTACGAATCTAAAGCATAAGCCACTTGATTGAAATATCCAAGTAAGTATTCACAAATATTGATTTTCTAAAAACAAATTTGCTAAAATAATTTGTGCAAATGTAAAAATCGCTTCCTCTTCTGGGGAATCAATTTCTTGCTTCATGTCTGTTGGGTGCTGTGAATATCTCAGAAACGAACGCTTGGGGTGTCGTTTTGTTGCTTTTTTCCGAGAAAATGCGATCTGGCTGCTGAGAATAAGCCGGGCTGCTGTGACAACGTATTCAAGATTATCTCGAAACTCACGGAAAGGCTCACATCCCTGACGTGTGTCTTCTGGTATCAACTAAATTAAATTCAACATGAAAACACGCAAGATGGCTGTTCGTGACGGAACTGACTCTGGGCCTGCTTTGTGCGTATGATTGTGCAGAATGAGAAGTGAAGACGGAAGCATTCATTTACTTTATCAAACTCTCTACTGGAGGGAGTTAGGAAAATCAAACGTTCCGAAATTCAGATCGCGTTACCCTGAAATGTAGTCCCAGAAATGTAGTGTTATTTTCCGTCCTATTCGGTGGCTCTGTGAGTTGCATATAGATGTGATATTCAAGAGAATGCCTCTGTCCATGTTTTTAAAACGTAAACCAGACGATAAACTATGTTGGGGGGGGGGTAGGAATAAGAATGCAAGCAACATACGAGTATCGTCCTATCAAGGGAGGAAAATTCTACACTTTAACGAAATACGAGCTGAAAATTGACGGCCAAGGCTGCCTTCGCACCGCCGTCACTCAGGACACATTCCTATTTCACCTTCCACAACATCACACAAACCTACGGTCAGAAACTGTGTCACCACCGCTAATAATGTATTTCTATTTTTGTTATTTTAACATTCCTTACTTCTGAAATAATTAGCAGTCTTTACGTTAGAACAGTTGGATATCAAGCTGCATTGCTTATTTGTTATCACGACCATTTTCGTTAAAATGATGAAAGTAGATGATGGCAGTAGAGGTGGTGGTAATGATTATGACGGTGGTGATTATGATTATGACCGTGGTAGTGGTGATTATGACGGCGATGTTGGTGATTATGATGGCGGTAGTGGTGATTATGACGGCGATGTTGGTGATTATGATGGTGGTAGTGGTGATTATGACGGCGATGTTGGTGATTATGATGGTGGTAGTGGTGATTTTGACGGCGGTGTTGGTGATTATGACGGTGGTAGTGGTTATTATGACGGCGATGTTGGTGATTATGATGGTGGTAGTCGTGATTATGACGGCGATGTTGGTAATTATGATGGTGGTAGTGGTGATTCTGACGGCGATGTTGGTGATTATGATGGTGGTAGTGGTGATTATGACGGCGATGTTGGTAATTATGATGGTGGTAGTGGTGATTATGACGGTTGTTGTGGTGGTTGGTGAGTATGAGGTGGTGGTGGTGATGATGATGATGAGATGGTAATAATGGCTGAGAGAACGTCGACGAAGAAAAATTAACCACTGGTATCTCTTCTTCCTTTTGTTATTACTTTTCTCTCTTCCGTTCCTTACTGCCATCTTCAGTAATAATTCTGTTCATTCCTGAACTGTCCACATACTGGCACTGCAGCACTAAAACCAACTATAGATACAAGAGACAAACAAAGACAATTTATTTATTCAGTTAATAACACCCTCCAAAAAAGAAAACAGAAGAAGCCACAAAAGAACTATCGTTTCCAGTTGACAACAAACGTAACCAATATTGGCACAGTTAATATATTCTCAAGCGAGATCAATTTGTTTCTCAATGCATCGTTATAACGAACTATACTAACAGCTGATGTCTGTTTAACTATGACATTTCACATTAAGTCTGTGGGGTACCGAGTCACCTTTGCCGGTACTACAGACTGGTCTGTAGACAGTGCGACTGGGAACCCGCCAAACATACACGGATTGCCGGTACGAATGAATTAAATCCGTTTATGATTTCAGGAGTGATGCTAAGTACACCAGAGAGTCAAGTACATGTCAGGAAGGTCGCTGAGCTCAGCATCATACGGCCATTTCTGATCTCTTGTATTGTGCAGACGCCCGATAAGGATCGCGGAAATAAAACCAAGAGTAGCGTGACACAGTGTGTGTGTGTGTGGAACAACCTTACTGATGCAGTATTGGACAAGACAAGAGGACACGTTCGAATAGATACTGAGAAGATGTGGAGGGGCGGAACATATGTGGATATGCATGAAGATGCGTTTGGCAATACTGAAGCACATTCCACACACAGTGGCTGTTAGCCGCAGATTATGCAGATTGGTCAACGAGACGTCGGAAAGCTGAAGGTCACACGATATTGTACACCTCTGAACGTGAACAAAAAATTACACTGCTATACTCTATGGATTTTCCGAGTTGTGCACGTTGCAAAACTAAGCGGTAGTGGGCAGTACAACAGACTGTACGGCGATCTTCTAGATGAGGCCTTTTGAAAACACCACAGGACTGCTACCCCAAAAACGGAATAGAGGGTTTTGTTTTGCAAGGCAGGATGGAGGAGAGCAAGGTACTGAAGGTGCTGCTAAGAAAAACGTATAGGGAGCATGGATAGGGAATCCAGTGGTGCTGGATGGAATAACATGGAGTTGCGATTGTGACTGTAACTGTCTTGGTAAGTGCCCATAGCAAGTGGGTAATCGTAAATTGTAAGATTTTACAGGGAAGAATGTAAGTAAAAATTACTGTAGCACATTGTTCAAGTTATCAAAATAATAAACGGAATACAAGGAAGAAAAAAATATTGGCAGAAGATATCCGGCATTTTCCCAAAAGGAATAGCGACAATTATAGTAATTCGGTTCAAGTCTTCATTATTGGCATGCTGACTCAATAGCATAATTTCCAATTACAAATTAGCACTAATACAAAAGTGTAGCGTAGACAGAAAGAAGAGCAAAGAAATAATAAACGTTTGAACACAACCCAAATTAATAATAGAATAAAATTGAAGGTTTCATGTTTTCACGACGGTGTTAGCGAATATTTCCGAAGTTTCACAGAATTACAGTGTCTTCGTTTTTATGTTCAAGAAACGTGAACCTGCACGTTCCTGAGGACTGGAATCTTTAGTGGATTTGACGAATTTAACATCCGGCATTAAAGAGAGGAAATTCTACATTATCATAACAACAGTAAGCATAAAGCCTCTCATATCTTTTTCTTCCCTTATTTCTGTTTTCCTTTTTCTCATTCTTTCGTATATTTACATTTGCGTCTGTCCAGTTCATAATCAGAATTGAATGAATAATGCTTCTTGCACATGGCGTTTACTAGTGGCAACTTTTTTTCTGTACACCCTGTTGTGACATAAACAACAGACAGACAGCCCCTTTTAGTACTCAGTAATCCTGCTGCTTCTGCTGGTTATAAACAAAATCTTCCACCCACCCTTGTCTCCTCAACAAAATCTAATTTAAATATCTTCAAAATTAGGTTACATTGAAGTCACCAATATAAATCCAAGAATTGTTCACAACTAATCGCCTTTAAAAGAAGGTGTGAACAAAAACATCCCTTCACAAGTGTCCTGTAACACTAAACTTTCAACTGTTAAGCAGCAGAGATAAGAAAATTTTTAAAACATGCAACTACGTACTTCAGAAAATCTTCTCAGAGTAAAGTTACATACGAGTATCATAATCAAATTTCAAAATAAATTTAAGTAATATTAACACTAGAACCTTCAAAGACAAAATTTTTGCTTACGTTTAGGATAGCTGGAATATATAGAACTACAAAAATTATATATAAAACGTGAATCGTTATAATTTATTACCCTGTATGGAAAAGTGAGATCTCTTATCATTTTTACAGAATGTAATGTTGTGTTTAGCATCCCAGGCGTTTTATATTTGTTGGTATAGTCTGAAGAAGACCAAGCCGGCTAAAGCATGTTCTACACGACATTAATGTTGACAATAAAACAGCTGTGATTATTTTAATATATATTACGTACTGCCTACTTATCAACTGTGCAATGCGACTGACACTTTCTTTGTTAATCCGGATATTTGACGAAAGACCTTACCGAACATTGAACCAAAAGTCGGCTGTTAATAACACTTTAGAACCTAGTGGTTACTTTATGTACCGCTGGGCTGAACACAGCGTTTTGTCCTCTTATTGCATATGTGTTTTTCTTACAATCCCTGCGATACACAGCCATTATTTTTCTCTATGCAACATTTACCTTTCTCTAATGGAAAAACAACTGTGTTCCCTACGAGGTAGGAACTTGTCTTTATACATTACATTTGACCTCGGTCACGTGGGGACTGCAGTAGCACAGTGGTTGTGCTACAAATCGGAAGGTCACTGGTTCGATCCCAGCTGATGTCATTGGAATTTTTCATTGATATAAAATCCTTCCGATCGCACTATGACTCTGGGATCGACTCAGCCTCTAACAGAAATGAGTACCAGGAGTATTTCCTGGAGGTAAAGGCGGCCGGTGCGTAGGGCTGACAACCTTACCACCATCCTGTGCCGCTGTCATGAAATCAGGGAACCTTAACTTCCTGAAACCCTCAGGGCCTGTCCAGGCCTGTAACGTCACCGCTTTATCTTTACCTCGGTCACGAAGTCATACAAGGGACTGAATATTTTGTGTCGTCACAAACGAGTGTCGTTATAACGGAGTAGCATAATTATAAATCTTATTATAGCACCGTGCATTTTTGTAGAATCACTTCAATTTATCAACCAACAAATGCACATATAATTTCACATAAAACACTTTTGAAACACTTTAAAACACACTCCGACATGTTTCGATCTTGTCAGATCATCATCAGGAAGCTTAGTTCCTTGCTCAAGTTATAGTATTCACAATTCAATTGGTATTTGCAATGGAGGTATTGTGGCAGCATATCATGTTGTGTAGGAATGTGTTGTGGAGCAGTGGCTAGGTGTGCGTCTTATGCTGAGTAATGAGAGAGCATAAGACGCATACCTAGCCACTGCTCCACAACACATTCCCACACAACATGATATGCTGCCACAATACCTCCATTGCAAATACCAATTGAATTGTGAATACTATAACTTGAGCAAAGAACTAAGCTTCCTGATGATGATCTGACAAGATCGAAACATGTCGGAGTGTTTTAAATTGTTTTATATGAAATAATATGTACGTTCGTTGGTTGATAAATTGAAGGGAGTAGCATAATATTACGAGTAACAGTGAGGAATTAATTTGTTCCGCAGAATATCTGACGATATAGACGAGGTGTCACGTACACCGATGTCGTTTTAACCGGGTTCGACTGGACTTATATAAAGTTGATTAATTCTCGTAGTTTTTAATAATTCAATCCACGATAACGAAATGATATCGAGAACACACAAATTTTTGAAGAGAATATGGACAGGTTTACAGGTGCTATGCTATAATGAACTTTGAAAATAGTACTTGAAATATATTTGGAACTAAAATTAAGAGAATTTTAAGGAGTTGTGAGAAATGAGGCGTATATCCGTGCTTGTTTTTGGGATTACAACCGCGACACAAGGCTGTGCAAGTTTCAGTAACCCAAAAAGTCAGTACGTGTTTCTTAATAGCTTTATAACTGAAAAATAGTAATGATAGAATTTTGTTGCAAATGATGTTCGTAAAATGGACTGGACTGAGCGGACTTGGAAGAACATCGCGGGACCGGCTGTTCTATGTATTTCTAGCGATGAAATGGATTGGGTTTTTAAAACGGGTAAGCAAGCAGACAATTAGGCTTCGGATTAAATAAGTTGTGAAGGAAAGAAAAACTGCATTGTATTCTGTTGTGTCTTATTCGAGATGGCAGTAAGAAAATAGTGTAAAATTCAATATGGACTATTTCCTCCCTTATGTAATCTTAACAAGCACAGTCGCCACACGCCTGACAGCAAAGGTAAGGGGAAACATTGGAGAAATAATTTGTAACTGAAATTAAAATGTTGAACAGAATCACGTCTTCATCCGCAAGAGATTGTAATTATTGTTCATTGTGTCTACAAATGTACGGTGTAGGGGCGGATTTCTGTTACTCTAATCCAATTATAAAATGTTCGAAATGGCGGAAAGGGCAGATGCCCTCCTACATTCGTCTGTTCTGGTGCATTTCTCGTAGCAAAAATACCAAAAAGAAAGAAATGAGCAGGCAGTATCAAGTTTTACGGATTTTTAATAATGTCGGCTTGGGTGGGGATTTGTAGCCCTTTCCGACTGCCTCTACATCACTTTGCTTTTATTTTGAGTGATTCATTTCCGAATTTATAAATAGTTAATTCCTTGCAAAACCAGCTTCTCTTTGTTTACAAACTGACTCTGGTTTGTCTATGAAGGTGCTTTGTTTGAAAGTACATCGTTAAACGAAAATTAGTGTTATTAAGATTAATATGCCACTTCTAATATTATTCACAAGAAGAAGGGATTTTAAGTGATATGCTTAGCGGATCGGTAGCAGTAAATATTTGTGACAAATGACGCGTGTTCATCTGGTTAGTAGGTTTTTCTTAATGGCTATGTAATTTGTTGATTCCCTTCTATTTCCCTTATGTGAAATTAAAAATTTCTTTTGTTTAAGTAATACAGTATAGGAAGTTGGATTTATAGCTCCAATAAATATGAAATTTGGTCACTAGATGGGCGTGAATGGTTCGCTGCACACCCTGATAACATGACCTTGAGCAGTAAGGTCTCGACTGCCATTCAATAGGAAGCCATGAGCCCCATAGACGCTCTAGGAAGGGCGGTAAAATGGAACATATTTCCCTTCGCTGGGAATCGAACCCGATTCTACGGCCTTTCAGCTCATACCCTAGTCACTACACCGACTGAGCTACCCGGCGTAAATTTTCACATTTGGATCGTAAAAAAGTCACAGTCCGGAGATTTGTGACACCCGTCTTTTGTGTTCTGAAACGAATTGAATCTCATTCAGCTTGTTATCTGTCAGTTCTGGCTACTACCTTTTATTTTTTATCGTCTTAAGTTCGTGTATTATACTTGAACGACACTGTAAATTGCGAAGATTATATTGCGCTATTAATAGATGTGCGAACAAGTATGGAACAATGGGCGCAATACGAACACCACCAGGTCAAAACTCAGGTTATCGGACAAAAACGTGTCCCAGTGCCACATCGTCCACCACAAATCCCACACGCAGTGGCTAAAGACTGCATTCGGTGCAGCGGCGTGAGCTAGAGCATGGGCTTCGGTTGTTGTATGCTGCATTCACAAGCAGAAGAGTGTAAAGCTAATTTCTCCTGCAGGCAAAATTTTGTCTGTGAATACAGAGAGGGATAGAAATTTGCAAGGCCAGAAGTAAAAGAAGTGAATCTACACTAAAATGCAGGAAAAAATGTGACATGAACATAATCTTCAGAGGCGTGGTTTTGAGTTACTGACTGCTGAAGATTATAGAACATGATGCTCAATTTGCCCACCTTGGGCTTCAGATCAGGACTTTCACGTCTGAATATTGATTGTCTTAATTTTTGGAAAATTCCAGGCGCCGTACGAGTAATGTCAAATACATGATGTGTCCGTTGTGTTATCTTCTACAGCATCAAGAATAGTCATTATGTCTTGATGTATGTACCATACATTGTGTGTAATTTATTATTCATACCAACAAATGCACAATATACGAAAAATTATGTCTATATCGTAAAGTACTCCCATATTTTTCGATGTATTTACATCAACTTCAGGAAGTCGTGAACTACATCTTCCTCTTTCACCAGTCATATCATCGGCACAACGTATCTGCGCCTCATGGGCGTCCCAACCTTGGAAGTCGGTTACACTGCTGCCATGCCCAGGAGGGAGGACCACGAAGTCCACAAGGACATGTGGTGGCACTGGACAAAAAAAAAATTCAGGAAGTCTTTACTCATATAGGATAAAGTTACAATATCAATAAAGTTCCAAAATCAGTAAAATTAATAAGTAAAAATGTTTACAAGTTACATTGTGACTTTACTGATATTGTAACTTTAGTGTATAGGAGAAAAGTCTCCCTGAAGATGATGTAAATACATCGAAACAGTGTGAATACTTTACGATACAGTCTTTCTTGTTAATATATTTTGCATTTATTGGTCTAAATAATACAGTAGTCCTTGTATGTTGCCGGAGATTAAAGTCAAATCCATTAGCGATAGTTACCTCTAAATGTGTGAACAGGCATTGCAAGAGATTCTGAGACCATACTTTCCTCCACCACACCTGAAATGCACTATTTGTCGCCGTTTACAACAATATAACTTACCGTAAATATTTAAAGCTGCATGCCTGCAGACTACGATGCCTTTATGATTTGCACATGATTGTACTCCGCCACATTTAGTTCTTGCAGTTCGTGCACACTTGAAAAAGATGTTTCCGAAACAATGGTGGACCAATAGATGACTCTCTTCTTCCCTTGATTTAAAAATGTCAGCCATTTATCTGCGTGGACCACTGAAAATACAAGCCAGAACTGTTACTGCATGAGCCTGCTTGTTCTTGAGAAATTACGAGAAGAAAGTGCCACAAAATAAATAAATAAATGAATCATCATCACTATCATCATCATTACGTAAAAATTTTCACCATCACGTTGGCTGCTAAAATACTCATGTACAGGGTGTGTGGAGCAGGTTTTGTGTCGTTCTGCGTGCGTTTGAAACGTGTAATTTATTGCGGGGATGAGATTGAAAACAAATATGCCAGCGAAGTACTTATAAATTAACCTTTTGGCGCTGGAATTATTTTTTTACTTTTAGTACACCCTGTATATAAAATGTGAATCATACAGGAACCAAATACGTTAGAATTATGAAACAAACTGAATTTTGAAGAGAAAAAAACGGAGATTACATATCACGTTTAAAATATTCATTACCTATATTTGTTGAATAAATATATAAAATGCAAATTTAGAGGTTAGCGGTGCGGTACGTCAACTATAGTTGACATTAGGCGTCTAAAGGTTAAGGAGGTCGAAGTATGCAGTTTAGGGATAAAGCCAAATGTTGGTGGGCGGTATTATTTATAAAGAACGTGTTTTAGTTTCAGGTTGGCGAAACGGAGATTACAATATGCTGGACCTGTGGGAAAGGTAACGAGCTAAGAAATGCATGCAGAGTTTTGGAAGAAAGAGGCTTGAACATTTTTACTTGATCAATAGTGACACAGAGTGTGAGTAAAGGACATCTACGGAAGGGGCTCGGGGATCGTGTCTTATTGAGGATTCTGCTATTGAGGGCGTTGAAAATTCTATATCCAGAGTTGGTTGCTTACATTTTCCGGGAGTACGTGTGTTAAAGGTACACATATTCATCGAACGAAATGGATCTGTCTTACGCGTTCAGTGTACTGAAAGAGCTGGAGAAATGTTACGGGATATGGGAACAAAGGACTTTTCTACAGTCAGTTGAACTGTCATTAATGTCTGAGAGAGACAGGCTTCTTCTCTGCAGTTATCATGAGGTAACGAAACCTGTAGGTCTTGTCGTTAGGGTCACACTTCACTGGATGAAGGTGTTGTCAGCTTCTGAAATGTGTTATAGACATAACATGCCAATTGATAACAGTTTGTTGATTATTCTTATAAAATTCGTTTGAAACATGTTTGATGTGACCATAATTAGACAGATGGCAGTACTGCGGTCCGCAGGTTGACACACACGTGGCAATTCATTTATTTCCCCACAGTACTTGCAGTCCTCAGAATCGAACGTTTCACTTCAATTACTAACACATAATTAGCATTAAAATGTTTCTGTGTTTAATTCTAACTGCCGCCAGTATGTACAGATTTACTAATGATATCTATATATGTCAATTCCAGTGAGAACTTCCTTTGCGCAGTGGTTCAGAAAATTTCATATATATATTTTTTTTGTCATGCAATGCAGAGCGCTGACATTTTGGCCCCAAATTTCAACATACGAACTTTCTGTAACTAATATTGAAATTTCAATATCTGAAAACAATTTTAACTATCTATATATGTCCATTCC
>Ga0136643_10019099_pt1 | contig 10351 bp, 6 predicted proteins | sample TergutLab28metaG_FD_96883 | JGI IMG/M metagenome (GOLD analysis project Ga0136643, IMG submission 96883) | Labiotermes labralis P1 segment gut microbial communities from Petit-Saut dam, French Guiana - Lab288 P1 (version 3) (version 3) | ecosystem: Host-associated > Arthropoda: Insects >... | reverse complement strand
CACAAGCGTCCGCCACCTATCCCTATCCTGGGTCAGCCCAATCCAGTCCATATACCCACATCCCACCTCCTGGAGATCCATCCTAATATTATCCACCCATCTACGCCTAGGTCTCCCCAGTGGCCTCTTACCCTCAGGTTTTCCCCACCAAGACCCTACACACACCCCTCTCCTCACCCATACGCGCCACATGCCCAGCCCATCTCATTCTTCTCGATTTTATCACCCGCACAATGTTGGGTGAGGAGTACAGATCATTTAGCTCCTCCTTATGCAATCTCCTCCATTCCCCCGTTACCTCGTCCCTCGTTACTGTATAAATGTGCAGTGCTCAAACTTCTTCTGTTTCCCATAACTTAGCGCGAAGTTGGATTTTTAAGGTATACGGCAACAAAATCTAAAATGCTGTTCCACACTCTATGTCGACCCGACTTCGGAATTCAGCTACACACAATCACTCACAAATATGAAGGACATTGTAAGACGAATAAACACAACCATTCTTCACACCAGTAGCCAATGTGGTAAGAGTCGATGCATATACAGTATTCATATAGTAACAGTTCATTATTCAGTATTTTTTATGTCAGCCTGAAAAAGGTACATTGTAAACACAGTATGAGTATAATCACTTCTGAGATATAAATATTTATTTCTGTATACCTATCAACCGGACAGTCTATATTTACGTGAGCCCAGTGTGTGAGGATCCGTGATTATTTTTCGAAACCAACAGGGGTCCGGGAGCATAAAAGTTTGGGAAACACTGGTATATGATATTGGAAAGAGGGGGGGGGGGGGCGAGCAACACATTAACAATTTTCAGGAGGGGAAAAATTATACCTATACGAATTTGTAAGCTTCGCGGCGGTGCAACTGCCTCTTTTCTGGGATATGGTGAGTGGATTATACCTAATGCCCATTAAAAGTTCCCGTATGCAGAAACATTGCACTGACATGCTGTCACATGATTATCAGAAATTTTAAGTTAATTATCACAGTGCTTAGCGAAACTTGTGCAAAATATTCCACCACACACACACACACATACACACACACACACATTATTTATTCCTCGTTCAACGCGAAGGTCGGGGGAGCGATCGAGGCGTGCAGGGCAAAACCGTGTTACGCAAATTTCTTCTGGGGAAAAATAGGGTTGCGTGAACGCGAATGCGAACGCTTATGGACACCCCCCCCCCATAAATCGCTTAAAATACGTAAATTTTAGGACATTAAGTATTTACGCAGTGTTCGTTTAGTTGATGCTGCCAGCTTCTGCGGCGGTTCACTGAACAACTGCCGGCGCTTATCTGCGTGGATTTAAAAGTTCTGTCATATATTTAATTATTTTCAAACGCGTACAGCCAAAACCGTGCTGGCTGTGCATCTGCTGTGTGTATGTGTATGAACGCATGCATACATGCACGTATATTTAACCTGTAAACCCAGAAAGGCGAAGAACTCAACTACACAGCGGCGGAAGCCTGAATTCTCAAATGATGGTCTTTCGTAAACACGATAGTTAAAATCTGGCTGTCTTAAAACCTGGAAACACCAAAGACAGATCACTGACTACCAGATTTTTCAACAGATACCCTGCAGCATCGAGCTATTGATTATATCTGCACAGTATCTTCATTTATAGGACAGATGTTGATGCTGCTCACTGTCTGCTATTAAATCAGTCCACTTGACTTTTCAAGAATTTGGACCACATGTGGAGATGAATGTAAAACTTGTGTGTGCGTGTACACACAAACACACACACACGGACGGACGGTAAAACGCACATGCACTCATAATTATGCACACATTTAGATACAGACTGTGCTACCGTCATTAACCATTTTAAGAGCTAAAAGTAAGTTGTTTCATTTAAAAACCCAGTTCGTACCGCGCAGTAAACAATCTACGTCTCAATTATACAACCCAAACAGTAACTGCTCTATAGGACAAAAGTCGCTGTTTGTTCTCAGATCCATAAAAACGCATTAATACACCGTGTGGGCGGAATGTAAAATTCTTGAATGATGAAGCTGGTAAAACATAAATTAACCACAGGTCTTCAAAGGCTGAGGAGGTGCAATTTATAAATTATACACTTAATCATTGTAGTCTTCGTGAAACGCTGAAACGATGGTATGCGAAAGACCCTTATTGATTAAGAAGACAATGAGTTGCAAGTATAACTACTCTAAGTAAACACACGCTAACGACCTCGATAACAATGCATGCAGAAACGCAGGAACTATTTCAATATACGACACGGTTAAATCCCAAAAGCCATCGTTTCACATTACAGACAGGCAACGAAAAGGATAAGACACTTTTTAAGTTGTCTTTGCATGAAAATATGCAACCAAGCCACTGAATTCTGACAAAATAATATTGCATGATGAGTAAGAAAAACATTACCCAATTTATGTCACCTAACGACAAAAATTATATCAATATAGTGCCAAGGTTAGGCAAGAGTCGGGCTATACTTCTACTCCCCATATATGCCTTCAGACGTGGACAGGAATAACCACCTACTTCAATTTTCATGTCTTCACGGCAGGTGTTGCTGAGATTACGATCTTCTGCGTTTCTGTACCGTGTTTTATAATCCGTTCATTCCGACGTGTCCAAGGAACGAACACACAATACCATTACATGATTTCTCTCCATTGTTTACTTTTAACGGAACGCAATGCGGTAAGTGAACTTAGCCGTTACGCTCCAAGAGAATTGCGCGGAATTCGCAGCTAACTCGAAGTGTATGGAAAACACATGGGAAACTGAATTCAGGAAACTTCCAGGCTACAGACCTCCTTCGTCCCTTTGATTTTACCCATGAGACTTTAATTTTAGCTTCTGACAGACAGCAGTACGCCTATCCTCGCAAATACCCGACGCCCGCTTGTCTTTATGTAGGAATATGATACTTTACTTAAAAATAGACGAGTACTCAGAGGTTTGCTCCGTCCATTTGGTATTTAAATTGAACTAGCAGCACTATCAATGTTCTCAGCTACTATTTTAATACCAGACATCTCGTTATGTTTACAAGATCAAAAACAACGGCTGTCAATCCAACACAACTATTCGCAGACAATAAAAACTTGACATTCAGAGGACGGTGCATCGTGACATATTCTTATAATAAAATCCAACAAGAGGCACTATTTCTCCTTCAAGCGTACCAATACCTACAACAACTCACAAAACCAAAACTGGTCAGTAATAACTCAGGAACATGAAAAGAGCGGCATCTATAAACTTGCGTGTAAATACATGCCAAATGTCATATACTGGACAAACAAACCGCCGTTTGAAACAAAAATATCAGGAACACATAAGTTATATAAGACACAATGAACCCCAGTCGGCTTATGCACTGCACATACTAAACAAAAAACACGAATACAGCCCCATCAGTAACACCATGACCTTATTAAAACGTATCTACAAAACTTCACTATTACCATAAGAGCAACTATATATCCCATCATACCACCAACACAAGCAGCTTATTTCAGAACAATACGTATGTGAACATAATCCCATGTAGTGTTCTTTACCAAAATAAAGTTGAGAAATATGGAATATTGTTGGCTTTTATTATAAGAACAAAAAAAACAGTTGTTTTAAAATATCACTACATGTTTCGGCTTATAATAAAGTCACGATCAGGTTATTTTAGTAAATATAAATACTGCTAATATATCTGATCTGTAGCTTTCTAAAGGATATTGAGATCTAAGGCCTCACAACTGGGCCTCAGAACGATACGTTGTCCTCAGCATAGCAATACACGTACTATGCTGATGACACTGTTGTATATTACATAACATTACATTTGTCAGACTGAGTTACAGTGAACTGTTTTCGCCTTAATTTCATCAATTATAAACCTTAAAATTTCGAAATTCGTATGAAAACTCACGCAGATTCCTTCAGACTTGAACCACGCAGATTGCAGTGGCGAGAACATGAATGGAAATGTGTACTTTCCCATTTATGCACTTGTATCCTCTGCTTGATGTAGGTCGAATGGAACGACAGAAACATGACGTAGTAAATTAGTAATAAACGAACGTATAACGTCCGGGTTTTGTGTTTGTATGGATTAGATTGCTAATGATGGACTAGCACAACGGGATGATGTTGCCCAAATTAATACTTGAAATTTTTACTACAACTTATCGACACATTTCGATTTTGGTTAAAATCAAATTAACAGACACTTTACATGACGATTGACGTACATTTATGTGACTGGTCTTTATAATTGGAGATACTGTGACGTACGAAATGAGGCCAAAGAAACAACCGACAATTTGAAATCTCGTCTTTGAGAGACATGTAGAGGAAAAAAGCCACCTCGACCTTCATGAGACGAACACAAGAAACACGATATCAAGCCGTTTAAAAGACGAGTACCATAAATACTATATATCAATGTTCACGTGGCGAGTACAACAAACAATGAATAATACCGACAATGACAATGAAAGCGCGCCAGGAGTGTTATAAATAAGACGTGGAGTCTTGTTTATAGTAAAAACACTGGACGTTGTTGTATTCTTCAATCAAAATATTAACAGATATTAACTTTCGGCCCCAACCAGGCCGCTGAAAACGTGTTCCTGGTCCTCAACTGATTTACAGCTTGTACCACTCGTCCTGGAAAGCAGCAGAGCTCCGTTTGTGACAGCGTAGTTACTGGAAACACAAACCGCTAATTACCAGGAAATTTACTGGCGCAAGGTAGCGCACCATTGTTACTGTCGCGCAGGTGTATTTCCAACTTGTTTGTCTGTACCAACATAATGTTACCTTGTACGAGTTGTTTCGCCTACTTAATATTGCCGACGCGTAAGAATCGACGTTTTATGGTCGCTAGTATCAGCGTGCCAGACTCCCCATATTCAGCCTCTCACGTATGCAGATATCGGAAAAATAAATCAAATAACCCCTATCAGTAGAGTGGACTGTGTGACCTCCATAAAATGACAAGACAGTAGATCAGCACATCACTTCAGGCAATTGCGTTGGTGTTGGTTATCAGAACACAGAAGAGTGGACATTCAGGAGGTAAGGTCAGTTGACCTTCACGCTGATATAAAAGCCTGCTACTAGATGCAGACTGTATCCAAGAATTATGAAACCACGAAAAATGCAGTATCTGTACACGAAACAGGTCCCATGCAAAACAGTGGAATTTATATTTTTGCATTGTTCGTAAAACTGTTCCAAAACACATCACGTATGATATATGGATGGCGTACAATAGATTCTAGTGCTTGTTTCAAAAGCAGACAGCTGCTGGAATGTAACATGAAGCACAAAATCTAACATTCAGTGTGTAAATTTAACATTCAATTACCTTCATTATTTGTTATTTGCAGAAATAATGGAGCAGGGAGACACGAAACAGGGCACCGTTTTCAATTTTATCATTGGTAAAGGAGTTTTTGGAACTGATGGGTGATTATGAATATGTGACGTGTCAAAATTCTTGCCACAAACTTGCTGTATGCAATACACCTACGTAGTATCCTCGTATTCAAAGCGATATGCGGACCGTGGGAGGCGGACAGGAAAGACGATCTGTGGTTAGAGCAAATACGTTTCTACCACCCTACAATTGCAACCATAAGTAGGTTACATTTTTGTATAAACAGTCTGAAAACTACAGGACATAATTTAGCCTCAAGTACGTTTACAAACGTTTATTTTATTTTCAAGTCCTGTCACTTACCCGTACGTCCGGGTAACAAGTGTTCACCTGAGCCATTTAACTGCTGACATTCGATTTTATTACTGCTGAAACCACTATTTAACACTGTATGCCACACCCGTTAAACAGAACCTCCTCCTAGACTACTACTGTCGCTGCTGCTGCTGCTGCTGTAGCCGCCGCCGCCACCATGGACAGTACAAGTTAGCTCGAAAGGTAACACTTCTGACGTGCACCCGGTTCGAATCTCAGCGAAAAACGCGATTGTTCACTTACTTGGGTTTCCTCAGTCCCTCCGATAATACATTAACCCTTTAAACGCCGAGTTAAATCCCACCTACCGTCTTCTGGCATTATTAGCTCACCATATTCTCCACGTTAGTAGGGAAAGGGTTACAAATTCCAAGGCCACGTTCGCCCATATACTTTCCAGTGAATTACTCACTGCCATTCAGTCGTTTGGCGCCAAGTACTACAGTCACGGTGAGTGACAATGTCAAACACATTACAAAGAAATAATAAGGCGGATAGTGGGGGAGGGGGGGGGGTACGTCTGCGAATATTTCTCAGGGACTTTTTCCACCGTATGTGTTGAAATATAACACACTACCTTTCGTAGACAGAATCGGTCCCCGTCTTCAGGCTTGCTTGCTTCTAAAAAATACTGTCCCTGCACACTGATTAGTTACACTGTAATTAAACACGGTTTACAGCCAACTTGAAATACGTGGTATTTACAAATTTGACGTTAATCAGTGTGTTATTACAGTGTAAATAATCATCAAGCAGTCTTTAAAAAAAAAGCGAGCCTGAAGAGGTAGACCGAATCGGTCCCCGAAAAGTTGTGTATTACGCTTCAAAACATACATACGGTGGGAAAGTCCAAAATCCTATAAGTTCAAATGTCACGCCCTATCGTCCGACCTCTATACAATACGTTTATACGTTTCTTACATATTATGCACGTCATCACGCGTGCGGTAGGTCCCTAATCATTAACCGCCACTGAATGATATGGCAGATTTACGAGATGAGAAACTGTGAGATTGAAGGTTAGCACAGAAGAGTTGACAAACATTAAACTCTATTGGATATGACACTCGTCGATTGGTAAATATACACCGACGTTTCGGGGATGTTTTCTACATCTCTTCTTGAATTGCGTATAACACGAAGCCCTTACAGCTTACGTCAGACCATCACCGAGTACAAACGGCAAAAGCAGGTTCTTCGATATGCGTGCATACGTTTAAATCAATCGCAGCAGGCAGGAAGGAAACACAAACAACCCTGTAAGATTTATAATACAAAAGATCTAGTAATGGTGACAGGTCTGCTCACCAGACGCCTGCGAGAACGTTCTTGGTTCAAGAACTTGCTACATTTGTGAGAGAATTATTTCAACATTAGCGAGGGTCTCACCGTGAATAAAGCAGTACACACAAAAACGTTTATACATCAACGACACTTTGTGTGCTGTACGAGTTAATGTTTCTGCTTTTGGCTAGAAGAATGCATAATATTGTGACAGATGTCGTCAAAATGGCAGATAACAGGGAATGTATTCGAAACAAAAGGAAATGTAATTATTGTTTATGCCCGCGAAAAACAAACAGATGGGAAACATTCACAAAGACTAGAAGCTATGGACGCGCTGTTGTGAAGAGATGCATTGCTTAGTCGCTCGACAAATCGACGTTGCCGGTGAGGCGAACACAAGGCTTGGAGAGGCAGGGCGGATATCTGATGGGGAAGAACGCGAGCTCTTGTTTTTCGATGGCGTACAGACACAGACGGAAAGTGGTGCTTAATAACGTACCACATCATGACGGCTTATGTGGGAGTGGTGGTATAGCTCCACACATTGAACTCAACATTAGGTGGAGGTCAGTGCTCAGCAACACGTCCCGGCGGCCTTAGCCTCAGGAAAAGGAATTGCCGGTACCCATGGAATATAATGCCGATATGTCCCAAAGCTGGTCTGGTCCCTACAGACGCTATGCCGCAAATCGAACAGCGATTTCTCAGTCGTCCGGCCGCAGCGCCGTCATAACTGGCCGAGACGGAATTTGGTTGTACGAAAAGACTCTGATGTGATGGACTAAAACGTACAGACAATTTTAGTTTTTCTCTAACAGGTTAAAAACCAGATAAAAAAAGGGGGGATCATTACTTTCCGGGCGAATTATTAAATTTCATTGAAATTAAAGAACTTGGATATTCAAGGGACAGAACAGAACTGTTTAATTCAGGCCGGACACATTCTTATCGTAAAAGACTTCAGTCAGTTATGAAACACCTTACACTTAATTTGGTACTCTATACTTTGCAGCAAGCATGGAAGCAAATACGCATACAATTCAAAAGAGACACAAATCACTGTTCAACAATATTAATCCTTTGGGATATTTTCACCCGGGAGAGGACAGAACTCTTTCATTTATAAATGATTTCCACTGCATGCAAGCAAGTCCACTGCATCGAATGTTATCTTAAACAGGGAATATCCATCACCGCTATATTACGTTCAATTACAATTTCCATTGTTGCTATGAGCATTTTGTTCTCAAAACGAGGCTCTGGAAATCGCTGATAGCACCACTACACAGCTTATAGTTTATAAACGGCAAGCGGATGAATGCAATCCTGATACTTGTAGCTACGCAGGATATGGTGTCTAGACTGATTCCTAAAGGCGCAATCCGTAAGTAACAAATAAATTTTGCCCTCAGTATGTCCATCTATGTGAAAATGACTCCCATTCCGCTCAAACCTGTCATGGTGTTCAACTAGACCGTTTTACGGTGCGTGAAGGCAAGGGTGTGACATGATGTCGAAGCTGCAGGAGGTATCCGATTGTAGTCTAACAGCGCTCTCCGAAACTCAGATTATACAGCCAAATGATCAGACTGTAGTGAATAATAAACTGGAAAAGATGAGGAAAGAAGCGGTGGCGGCATATTTTATGGTACGAACTTTTAATCTGTCTGCAGAAAATCAGAAAAACCAAGAAAAGTCTCAAGTCAGGGTAGTCAGTGTTGCAGCGGATATTCTAATCGCAATGAGGCAACTTTGTCATGGAGGGTTGCGTTGTTTTGAAGTCTAATGAGAACAGAAAGGATTTGTGAGACAGTTCTGAGCAAGATATCGTCGCACGTTTTAACATAATTAAAGGTATCGCGGTTTAAAATGAATTAAGGAACTCGGACCCACTTCGTGTAATCAGCGAATAGCTACTTTAATCAAATGCAGTTATGAAATGGACTTTAACAGACAGACACACCTTATCGTAAGTGAGATTTTATAAGTACCAATTCCGAACAATATGTATTCCATTTAAATTCAGTATTATCCGAGGCTTTTTTTTAAACCAGCCATAACACGTGTAAACACGCGTACCTCACTATTTAAGGCCTATTATTCGTCCCATCGATTAAAGTGAACCCCTTTAATAATACGACATAAGCTGGACATGCATCAATGTAAACAAATTTTAAACAAATGAGGTATTCAAGACGGAAAAGGTTGAGGCTGCATTCTTTTGGTTGGCAACAGTACATTGTGCTTCACTTCATTTCTAACCAGCAGATGGATGCAAGAAGCCTAATAATCACACAAACTAACAGTGCAAATTGGCATATTTCTCGCCAAAGCGCAGATACCGGTTGTCACCATCCAGCTTCCACCATTCACATCGCAACTGTGACATGGTGATGGCGGCACAAACTACAAACACATTTCACCGCAGTAAGATGTATCCAGGTTTCACTTCCTCCCTCTCTACTGCATCGGTACGTGTCTACTACAAAATATCTCAAACAAGGGCTGCGAACGGTTGGCGGCCTCTCCGTACACTTGCCAAATGTCGATACTGCAGCATGGCATACAGCCTGCACATCCCCCAGAACTTACTTAGGTCAAGATCACTGCGGCGTCAGATCTACGCTTCGTCAAGCTACCTCCGAGACTAAGCACCAAGCCATGAAATAGTTACAGCACCGTAGCCTATATGAACCACCTTCAGTTGATGCAACACTTGGTTTCAGAACAAAATTCGTGCGCCCATTTTCAGGGGTGTCTTGATTCTTTATAATCTCAAACTACGTTTGCATTACCAACACGACGCCCTTCGCCGTGCTTGTAACAATGTAAGCATAAAACAGATGTCTCACATACCCCTTTATGAGGCTCCGCGTACACCCTGAGAGTACACATCGGGGTTGCCAAGCCAGGGTTCGGCAGAACATCCGTAAGGATTCCAGGAGAAATCGTGGAATAAACACAAATAATGAAATACCGCGAAAAATTCCAAATAAACCGCTTCTTTGTTTCGTTTCGGGCAGGTTGTATTTAAGTTTATATACATTTAGATACATTTTGTCTGTGTTCTTTCGTATTATTACATAGCCGCCTCACTGGTGGCGAAAGAACGGCCCCTACCATCAATTCTTTCAGACCTATAAACGTTTTCATAGGCAGGGGTTCCTCGGGATACTTACGTACTTACTCCATGGTGCAGAGTCCTTCTTGAGAAGCTAACTGGTTTGCAGCTAGTCAAGAAATTCCCCGCATTTTATGGAACCCGAAGGTTCATTACCGCACTCACAAGCGTCCGCCACCTGT
>Ga0136643_10019096_pt1 | contig 10351 bp, 7 predicted proteins | sample TergutLab28metaG_FD_96883 | JGI IMG/M metagenome (GOLD analysis project Ga0136643, IMG submission 96883) | Labiotermes labralis P1 segment gut microbial communities from Petit-Saut dam, French Guiana - Lab288 P1 (version 3) (version 3) | ecosystem: Host-associated > Arthropoda: Insects >... | reverse complement strand
TGCTCAACATGTTTCGGATGTTAATACATCCATCCTCAGGAGCTTGCGATTTATTTGTTGAGTTATTTCATGGGTTGTATTGCTCTGGTTCGATGTGTGTTGATGTTACGTTGTGGTTTGGCTGGGGTGGTGTGGTATCCGTATGCACGCTTCAGCCTGCATACGGATACCACACCACACCAACACACATCGTACCAGAGCAATACAACCCATGAAATCACTCAACAAATAAGTCGTAAGATCCTGAGGATGGATGTATTAATATCCGAAACATGTTGAGCAGTAAATAATGAAATAAAGGAACAAGTGACATCAAGTTGGTCTCTCTTTATTCAGTTAAATTGTGAATATATTTTTAATTACCAGTCAGAAGGAATATAGTCTATAAGCTAATGTGATGATTATACATGTGCGCTGTGATACCATGTATTGCTATGACGCGGTAGGGTATTCGTCCAGCGATGTCACCTCAGGTGTCTTGTGAGTCTAAAGCCAGCATCTAACGTCTGAATATACCCGCATATACTGTTGTCCTCTCATACCGTAAAGGTAACGGTAAAGCAGTCTCATTACAGGCCTGGACAGACCCAGAGGGTTCCAGGAGTTTGAGGTTCCCAGATTTTAAGAAAATCGGCACATTAATGTGATAAGTTTGTCAGCCCTACGCACCGGCCGTCTTTACCCCCAGGAAATATTCCTGATCTTCGTTTCTGTTAGAGGCTGATTCGACCCCAGGGCAATAGTGTGGTCGGAAGGTTAATGTCAATGAAATATTCCAATGACATCATCGGGAATCTAACCCGCGACCTTCCGACTTATAGCGCAGTGCCTCAGAACCAACTGCGCCAACGCATGCCCCCCCCCCTCGTCTCATAAGGTTAGGTCAGGAAAATACCATAGAAAGGGGCCACTTAGAAGACCCGAGTGTATATGTCAGGACAAATTAAAATTGATATTAAATGGACGGAATGTAGGGGACAGAATCTGGCTCCGGAAAGGATATACTGTATGCTGTTGCGGACACGGTAATGAACCATCACGTTCAGTAAAATGCCACGTATTTCTTGACTAGCTATGGAACTATCAGCTTCTCAAGAAGGACTGTGTTTCGTGGAATTATTCCACTATTTCGTTCGTTCATTGGTTGGTTTTGTTTACTTCTTCTTAGTCTTTGTCCGCTGATTCGTTAGTCAGTGAGATGGATAGTTAATCCGTCAGCTGTCAGTCAGTCGATTGCCGGTTTATGGGCACATCTCACGAAGGCGCATGTCGGACGGCATAGCGTCTGCGAGTCACAAGTCGCAGAACTCTGGTTCAGGCATTATCCCTGAAACAGCCACATGGAAACTTGTAAGGGCGACAGACTTGTTGTGAAGTAAATTCATAGCCCTTCCCAAAACTTTGCACAACGAAGGGGACTGCTCCCTCGACATGCGACTTGTTGCGCCACAATGTTACCCCCATCCATTCAACAACCTCATCGTCAGTGATGTGTCCATGCAACAGCTCACGGACTCTGCACGTATCTCATAAATATGGGTGTCTGTAAAGTTGGTAACTTGCACAACCCGGTGCTGGGTCATTGAACACAACACCCGCACAGTTCCATGCCACGTGGCAGGACACTGTTACGTGGGACCACATTCTGTACAACAGCGGAGGCTTGCTAACTGGCAGCAAGGCTGCCGGAACATAACAGCGACTACTCATTTCCACTTAGTGTCTTGGTTAAGAATATGTAAAGACATTCGTCCACTACCACATGCCTTTAAGACACGATTCTTAATTATTGCAGAGGTAATGTTTTTTTACAGTCCCCGAATGATGGCAGCGTGAGTCAAACGAGAAACAATCTAAGAACCTTCCCAATTCTCGTACTACTGTTACTCTAAAAGGTAAAGTAGTCACGTTACAGGCCTCGAGTGGCCCAGAGGGTTCCAGGAAGTTAAGGTTCCCAGATTACATGACAACGGCACAGGATAGTGGTAAGGTTGTCAGCCCTATGCACCGGCCGTCTTTACCCCAAAGGAAATGCTCCTGGTACTGATTTATGTTAGAGAATGAGTCGACCCCAGGGTCATAGTGCAATCGGAAGGATTACGTCAATGAAAAAGTGCAATGACACCATCTGGAATCGAACCATTGATCTTCCGATTTGTAGCACAGCGCACCTTAACCACTGTGCTACCGCGGTCCCCCACTGTTACTGTATCGTCATTATTATTGCTAGTTCTGTGTTGTATTTTCTCACGTACAAGAAGCAGAGTAAGTGCAAGGAAAAGATATTGAAGCACTTGTATAGGATTGTGTGTTTGGGCAGAAAAAAGATCACGTAAAATAGAGTTAAGAAAGGTAAAAATGTGATACGATGTTTGAATGTAGAGTTGAAAGAGGACCTGCGTAATTCCAGATTGGTAATTGTGGTGAGGAAGCAGCAATAAGGTAAACTTGAGATAACAAAGAGAGTAAAAGAGAGACCTAATGATACGGAGAGACATAATATAGTCGAAAAATAACAGAAACGTTTTCGCTAACAGTCTATCGAGAACTGGACTTCAACTGAAGTTAAAAACATTATGGAAAATTTTGACGTTTTGCTGACCGTGCATCTCAGTATTTAACCAAATTGATGCACAAAATTTTTGTTTTACAATATGTTTATCTCATGCCTCTACATGTTTCGAGCACATGTGCTCATCATCAGGAGTTCAAAATTGCATTACACATGTAGAGGCATGAAATAAACTTATTGTTAAACAAAAATTTTGTGCATCAAGTCGGTTAATTACTGAGATAAATTATGGAAAATGTTGCTTGTTCACTGTATATGAAGACAGTGCCTTCCTATTCAGCGAACTACACACATGGGTCAGAATATGCTGCCATAACACCAACCTCGTCCAGGTCAACGGTCACGATAGAACCATTCTTGTAATTTTTAGCCAAGCACTGTACAAGGCTCCCTGATGATGGATCCTCTGCGGTCCGAAACATGTTGGAACACTTTGAAATATTTCATAATTTTAATTGTATCTACACATTAAATATTGTGCATTAGTTGGATAATAAAGTGTTTAATTGTGTTGATTTATTTAGAATTGTCCCCCCCCCCCCAAAAAAAAACATGGCTTTCAGCGCGTGATGTATATGTTGAATGCCTAGCGAATGGCAACCAGTACGAAGTGACAGATGTTGAGATACAGCCCTATAATTTGGAAGACTCTCAAGGTTACGTCTGTAAAGACAGTCTAGAGAAGATAGACCTCACCCTCTCTATCAAAGGCAACATTCATCCTTTGGTTGGCCAAAGGAAGACTCCAGTTGAAATGTGATGGCACACTGTGACGAACTGGAGGGGAAGTGAAGGAGAAACAGGCGAATGCAGTGGGTAGCCAGTACCCTTCACACTACCTCGGAACATGGTGTATTCAGCATTACTACCGCTGATGCGCACACCTCGGCTGCCAGTAGTCGACTGAACTGAACCCCCTTACCTCCGCCGTTTCGCCGAATTCGGTTCCTGGGCGTGTGCCATCACATTTCAACCGGCCTCTAGCAATATTCAGTCCCCTCATTCTTCAATGATATCATTAATCTGCAACCTTTAAGCAGCTTGTACTAACTTAGGTTTCAATGGTCAATTAGACTGCGTAATAGGCAGCAGCTCCATACAATCCTCTAGCCTTCCTACTGAGGCTGTGCACAAATCCGCTCTACATAGAGGCTGCGTTAGGTAACAGACACTTCCTTCGCAATGACGTAAGTCACCGCAATACCAGACGATGCACTTTCGCTGGATTAAACATTAATTGGCGCAGTCGATCGCATAAAGGGCAATATAACGGGACTATGATTTGGAAATGGAATTAAATGAACGTCTGTTCTGGATACTGATATAGAAACGTCTTGAACTAGTTAGTGGCATTCCATTACACAACTGGAAAAATCCAACCAAACTGACAGCAAATGTAGTAAATCCCCTGCAACACGTTCCTTATCATAAAACCAAAACTTTGCACATACTAACTACTAATGTATAAGAGTACAGTGTCTTCAACTATGTTTTAGCTTTCGATCGTCATCCTTAGGGAAAAACACCAATATTAAAAACCTAATGAAGCCAATTTGTTGACGTTTTGCTGACCTTGCATCTCAGTATATTTATCTCAGTATTTAACCAAATTGATGCACAAAATTTGTTTCACAATAAGTTTTATTTCATGCCTCTACATGTTTCGAGCACATATGTTCCTCATCAGGAGGTCAAAATTGCATTACACAGCCTCTGGTATCATTACACCTATGCAATTCTGACCTCCTGATGATGAACAAATGTGCTCGAAACATGTAGAGGCATGAAATAAACTTATTGTAAAACAAAAATTTTGTGCATCAAATTGGTTAAATACTGTGATAAAAAAAATCTAATGAAGCCAGTTTCATATACAGAGATGAAAATGCCACAGATATGTAAAATAAATCAGGGCATTGCATATGTGAGTAAAATTCTTAGTAACATAACCTTTTAATCAAACTAGCAATTAGCTAATGAATTTTGCATCACAATATTCAGTGTGGATTGTACATATTTTATCACTATATACAGGTTTATTCGAAATGATTGTCGGGGTTTCAACAACTTGCCACCTCGTTCTCCAGATGCTACCCCATGTGATCAAGTTTATGTTCCTCCTCTTCCCACAAGTGTCCCGGAACTAAAGGTACGAATCAGAACCGCCATTGAAACCATCACCGCTGACATGCGGAACGAACTCGATTATCGTGTTGATGTTTGTAGAATCATAAATGGTACACATATAGAGCACCTGTAAAGTATGTAACAAAAACTTGGAGTGTTGTTCTATTAAATAAAAAAATACATATTCTGCTATCTCAAGTGTATTGTGTATGACAAGTTGTTAAAACCCCGACAACCATTATGAATAACCCTGTATATATATATATATATATATATGAACTAGAACATGACTCTTTTTACCAGCAAACTGGGATTAAATATAAGGAAGAAACTAGTGAAGTGCTACATTTGGAATGTAGCTTGTGAGGTGCTGAAAAGTGAATACCTCGTTAAGTAGATCAGAAATACATTGAAAAGTTTTGAAATGTGGGACTGGAGAAAGAAGGAGGAGATCAGTTGGACCGGCCGTGTGAGACATAAAGAACGATTACGAAATGTCGAAGAGCAAAGGAATGTCCTACATAAAATAGAAAAAAAAATAACTCTTTTGTTTATATCTTGCGTAGGAACTGCCTTCTAAAACACGTTTACACAAGTAAACAAAGAAGGAAAATAGAAGTGACAGGAAGATGAGGAAGAAGACGTAAGCAGCTACTGGATGATGGGCGTGTTAGCGTATAAAGAGGATATTTAATTTATCTCAAATCCTCTTGGGCATCAGCGAGAAATAAGGACGGGTCATTACTGCCCCTCATTAGAAAATTCGAACTGCAACTTAAAGATTAACACTAACCTGTTTTACATTTAAATATTCAGTCCGTACTGCGCAGTAAACACATTCAGTCTCGGCTATTAAAATAACCAATAAGTTAATTCTGTATAGGGAAATAATCGCTGACTGTTCTGAGATCTATAGAAAACACATAAATATAGTGTGTGGGCAGAACGTGGAAATTCTGGATGTTAAACTTGGTGGCACTTACATTTATCAGTATGAAGGGTTAGACACATTCCGTTGGCTAAGGACATCATTCCGCTTATCTCACGAGCAAAATCTGCTTCTCCCACTGATGACGCAAAATTCGTGAGCTGTCTTCTGTTACAAGAATCCAACCGCTTCCAACCTCTAATGTAAATTCATGTTGGCAGCAAATGGTGGCAGAAATTTGTGCTAAGGTGCCACATCGCCTTTTATTTATTAAATGTAACACATGTTTCAATCGGTCAACACATCGTATATGTGGGTGTTCAAATTTTTCCCGGAACTATTTAGATCTGAGAAATACAAGAGAATACAATCATTTAAGGTACAGGGCCTTCACAATAGTCCCCTTTGGCAACTATACAATTCTGTCAGCGACTTTAAAGGTGTTGGAAACATCCCTGGAAGCCATTTTGTGAAAGACTTTTCAGCTCTTCCGTCACATTCCTACTGATATCAGTAACATCACAAAAGCAATGCCCCTTTTAATGCCGATTTCAATCGAGGGAACAGGTCATAATCAAGTACAGCCAGGTCAGGAGAGTGAGGGGGATGTGCCAGTGATGTCGCAATGTTCTTTGTTCAAAATCCTTCACAAAACCGACCGGTGTGTTGGAGCATTGTTTTGAAGGAGAAACCAGCTGTTGATTCTCCATGTTTCGGGGCATTTCCTTCTAACCCCATCCCTAATGCGACGAAGGATGCCAATGTACATTTCTTTACTCATATTACCAATTCCTCTACAATTTACAAATTATTTCCTGTAAATTTTACCAGCGAATTCCGGGAACTTTCTGAAAATCCTCTATGTTGTGATTGAAATATTTGTTGAAGAAATGTTATAGTTTCACCCAAATAAAAAGAGCAGGAGAAGGCATAATACGCCACAAAGAAAGAATTGCTAATTGCTTTTGATTTCCGGTTAAAGGAACGGCTCCACAATAGGATGCACAGTGTTTTGTTGTGTATGATGATGTGAGTATGTCGTGTGTCATATTTTCTGAACAAACTACCAGTAGTTTGTTAGGACAACGATTGTATTACAAGTCACACACACGACATATTTAGCCGCTCTAATGGCCCTGCCTGCAGATTTTAATCTTCAGTCGCAGTTTCTACAGGTTTGCTCTAGGAAAGTACCACAAATTTCAACGCGTCCGTCACTCCCAACACTGTACCAAAATCAATGCACATAATCTTTATTAAGTTTATGTATCTAAACTTCAAATTCACTACCTAGTATTGAAAGATGATTTTCTGCCACACATAAGAGCCACTACTCCTCCCATGTATCCTTCGAGAGGGTGGAAGAGTTTAAATACTTGGGAACAATTTTAACAAATCAAAATTCTATTGTGGAAGAAATTAAGAGCAGATTGAGGTCAGGAAATGCTTGCTATCATTCGGTGCAGAATCTTTTGTCTTCCATGTTGCTATCCAAAAATTTAAAGATCAAGATATATAGAACTATAATTTGCCTCTTTTTTGTATGGGTGTGAAACTTGGTCGCTGACATTGCAGGAGGAAAGGAAGATGAGGGTGTTTGAGAACATGCTGTTGAGGAGAATATTTGGACCTAGGAGGGAGGAGGTAACGGGGGAATGGAGGAGATTGCACAACGAGGAGCTAAATGATTTGTACTCCTCACCCAATATTGTGCGTGTACAAAATCGAGAAGAATGAGATGGGCTGGGCATGTGGCACGTATGGGTGAGGAGAAGGTGGTGTATAGGGTCTTGGTGGGGAAACTGGAGGGAAGGAGACCACTGGGGGGACCCAGGTGTAGATGTGTGGATAATATTAGGACGGATCTCCAGGAGGTTGGATGTGGGTATATGGACTGGATTGGGCTGGCTCAGGATAGAGACAGTTGGCGGACGCTTGTGAGTGAGGTAATGAACCTTCGGGTTGCGTGAAATGCGGGGAATTTCTTGACTAGCTGCAAACCAGTTAGCTTCTCAAGAAGGGTTCTGCACCATGGAGTAAGTAAGTAAGTAAGTAAGTAAGTAAGTAAGTAAGTAACTCCTCCCATGTATAGGCCAGTCAGTGTACGCAACACGAAACCACCGCTCTGTGTTCTAAGCGCCATATGTAACACATGAATAAACTGTGTACAGAACACCTTGAATTTAAAGTACATTGGGCAAATACCCACTGCGCTTTAAAGGAGTTTACCATCCAACGTTTTGCATTTGCCACAGTGCCGTAAAAGGAATCTTAACCTTTAAAAAGACTAGCGGTTTCTTTACGTACCGCCAGGTTTAACATTCAAAAATTCTACACGGTGCTCGCCTTGCGTTCAGTGTTTTGTACGGATCTGAGAACAGACAGCGACCTTAGCTTTACACGGCATTAACTGACCGGTTTTTATAACCATGATGGAAAGTGTTTACAGCGCGGTACGGACTGATTCCTTATGTAAAGCAGATTACGTTTTGTCTTTAAATAAACGTGGTGGAAAGTGTTTACAGCGCGGTACGGACTGATTCCTCATATAAAGCAGATTACGTTTGGTCTTTAAATAACCGCGGTGGAAAGTGTTTACAGCGCGGTACGGACTGATTCCTTATATAAAGCAGATTACTTTTGGTCTTTAAATAACCGTGGTGGAAAGTGTTTACAGCGCGGTAGGACTGATTCCTTATATAAAGCAGATTACGTTTGTTCTTTACAAGGTTAAATTAAAGTTTCAGTGAACACAACATTTTGTTCAGAAGGCGAAACTTTTACTAATGTTGGGCTGACTGATCGAAACTGTAATTTGTGTTTTAAAACTCAGCGAGGATTATGAGAACTTACAATAAAATAATTTGGCCTGGTATATCAGTCGGTATATCGACTGACTATGAGCTGGACGGTTCGGAATCAAATCCCGTTCGGGACGAGATTTTTCGCCCGTCCAGACCGGCCCTGGGGCCCAACCAGCCTCCTGCAAAATGGTTACCGGGTCCTTCCCTGGGGTAAAGTGCGGCCGGGGCTTGCTGCTGACCACTCACAACTTTCTAGTGCCGCGGTCATGAAAGAGTACAGCTATAACTCTACCCACCCTGTGGGCCACACCGGGCCTGTAACGGGATCATTTTACATTAAAATAAAATGCATTCGACTTACAAGCGACGGAAGTTTAACAATGACGTTTAGAAAGATTCAGGTCTTCAAGGAACTTACGCACTATCTTTCGGTGAACATTTCCCGAAATTTCGATGTATTCTAGCAGTGCATTTATATTCAGATCCAAGCAATCCAAGAAGAGCTAACTATTCGCCCAACGACGCAGCGTGACGTCTCAGACGACGAACGTCAAATATCTCACCGTCTTTTCGATTTGTTGACTGACTGTTTCCACAGACCCACGAAGCGATTGTTCGGGGCATCTGTAAGGTGTCATTTGCTGATAAAACATGGAGTGAGATGTCGGATATGAAGGCCTAGGGCGTGGTCGTCACATGTCAGAATCATTTCAGAGTCAATATCACAAGCTACATAAATGTTCTAACGTTCAAAACCTCTTTCTCAAACCCCACTTCCTACCAACAATTTTACGTCAATAAACCGAGCATATGCCAGCCTTTGCAATAGCTGTAGGTACGCCCTACGTAAAACGAAATAGCAAACGTAAATACAGCGACAGGTGGAACCCACCTCCCACTATGTTTAGCACAACTTTGTTGAGACAACATAGAGACGTTCTTTGGTTGGTACGGCATAAGACGCACGAGGGACCTTCCACACTCCGCCCACTGCCCTGTTCCCCCGAAACCCCCTCTGGCCAATGTCAGCGAGTACATCGCTACGGAAGATAAACCTTTAGACGTCTAACGTCAACTATAGTTGACGTACCGCAACGCTAACCTCCAAAGTGGCATTTTATATATTTATTCAACAAATATATGTACCGAATATTTTAAACATGGTGTATAATGTCCGTTTTTTTCTTTTCAAAATGCAGTTTGTTTCATAATTCTAATGTATATGGTTCCCGTATTATTCACATTTTATATACAGGGTGTGCTAAAATTAAAAAAATAATTCCGGCGCCAAAAGATTAACACGATCAGCTTTTCTGTGACATAACAGTAAGGCGACTGCAGGTAAATATGGAGAAGTATTCTGGAAGGGGAAGCCAAGCAGCAGGGAGAAATGAGGGGGGAGGGGGATTCGAATAAATGGACTCCTTTCCGTAGATTCGTTATGTGATGAAGGTAAGTGCCTGTCTACATATAGGAAGACAGGTCTCCACACTTAGGTGTGGAGTACAGCTCATCTGTAGGTACAGCATCACAACCACCTGCAGGATGGGGGAGCAGAATGTCCGTCACTGACGTCATGTTCCTTGTACAGTACTAGCCATTTACAATACATTCACATTATTCCCAATATTAACTCAAATTGGTTAATATATACACGTAAGTTATTCGGAAAGTAAGTGCCATCTGCGCATATCTCTCGCGCATCCTACAGACTGTCACTTTGCGTATGTGCAGTGACTTCCTCTATCAATTGAGAAGTCACAGACGCCATTTCGTGAAATTCGTGTTATGTTTATGTTTGTTCCTGTGCGTTAAACATGTTTAAGACAATTGAAGGGGCCGCCGACTGTGAAATAGGTCTGTAATTCGTTTTTTGAACGCTAGGAATGTGCTACCAAGTGAGATTCATCACCAGATCTG
>Ga0136643_10019093_pt1 | contig 10352 bp, 8 predicted proteins | sample TergutLab28metaG_FD_96883 | JGI IMG/M metagenome (GOLD analysis project Ga0136643, IMG submission 96883) | Labiotermes labralis P1 segment gut microbial communities from Petit-Saut dam, French Guiana - Lab288 P1 (version 3) (version 3) | ecosystem: Host-associated > Arthropoda: Insects >... | reverse complement strand
TGAGTGGACCCCGTTCCAGACCCACTACTACTCAGAAAATCTGGTAGCGCCGGGGATCGAACCCGGGACCTCTGTATCTGTAGCCAGAAACTCTGACCACTAGACCACAGAGGCGGTCGTTTCATTGACTACAATATCGTTTCCAAGCAAGACATTTTGTCTGACTGTACATCCAACCTCCCGTGACAAATGGCCTGTAGATACTGCGAGCTTCTAGACAATAATTCTGTAGAAATTGGAAATGTTTCATTCCACAAATGGAACAAGATTTTACCGAACTGAATTACAGTGCTCAATTCGAGAGGCGCATAAGAATAGAAAGCACGTCATCTAGTAGCACATCAATCGTACAGATAGGTCTAATAACGAAATGTACAAAGGTGCTATTCACATCTTCCACAGGCAGGATAAAAAGGCTACAGAATATGAATGATTTAAAGAGAAAATATTGAGTTCAGTTTTTTATGATATTTCATACACGTAAAATTTTGAATCGTTCAGTGGAGGCTGGTCGACAGAATGGAGTTTATATAGACCTATATGTACGAAACACTTTTAGGAGCCTCGTATGTCAATACAAGTAGACTATACTATAAGCCAAAACTTATCTTAATTCCAGTTATCAATGTTTAACTTTCATTCCTGAGGTGCTTGTTCGTATCTTTTATTTTTCTGACCTTTACTACAGGTAAAAGTAACACACACACTCGCGCGCGCACGCACACACATAACTACACTCGTTGTTTGCAGACATAAAAATGTTGGTTCCTTGCAATTGGAAAAGGAAAAATTTTGAAATTAATTAAAATCAAAATTCCACAAGAATATTTGGAACTTAAGAGACCCATAAGTAGAAAGGAAGATACCGCTAAAATGGTTCGATCTAAAGAACGCAATGTTGCAATATGTACTGGAATGAACAGATGGGAGGTCCGCTGTAGAACTTTTCGACAAGGAAAAAACATTCGGGGACCGTTAACATGGAATCTGTTGCGACACACGAAAACACCTGTCACTGAAACCTTCAATTTGTTAAGTGAGGCTTACGAAGAAAAGGCACAGTTACTTCAAGCACTCCCACTAAACGACTTCAGGGGTGCATCGAGGCGGAGCGTAGCTTCTAATTGAAAATAGTCTGAAGTGGACAAGAAGTAACACAGTGTTCCTTTCGGACTTATTTCTATGTTGCATGTGGATAACGCAATTTTATTAATAGATTATATTTTTTATAATAATCTTGTTATTAAACAGACATTTACCTCGCATGTGAGGCATAATGCTATATTTGAACGGAAGTAAAACGGATGTGGATTAGCTGCCATAGGCATAGCTTTGGGTGGGGGGGGGAGGAGCAGGGGAGAGCAAGCAAATGCCCCTTCTATATTTTTTCTACCTCAGAATACAATTTTGGCTACTGAGACGAAGGAGGAACAAACAAAAAATGGGGTGACAGTGGGGGAAAGGGGTTTGTGTATATCAAGGATTTGTTCAAATCATCTTCCCTCCTTCACATAAGTTGACTACTTCGTAAATTTCCTAATAACCATGGTCGATTTTGACCCCCCCCCCCTCCAATTATTAGCCAATTTACGTCTATGTTTGAAGAGCAACATGCATAATAAGAGATATGACGACCTCTCCAAAGTTTTTAACAGCTTCACACCGCTAAAACCTGACAAGGGTGTTACCGAGTAGGGTGGGGAAAGTAGATGAAAAGTTAATTTGGCGTTAAAGTTTGAGAGATTTTCTAGTCATGTTCCGATACTGAATTCTGGAAAACGTGGTAAGCGCATTAGCAAAATGTGGGTTAGCATGATCATTAGAGCGCTTTTCTAGGTCTTACGTCACTACGTATTTTCTCTGATCATTGTCTTTTATTGTTGTTTAACTGGTCTTGGAAACTGCCACTGCGGAATAAAGAAAATCACGAAACAAATCAGTGATAATGGATATACGGTGCCCCAGATTACATCCAATGCGCAAGACACAACGGCTGACAATGAGTCATCAGGTATGGTTGAACGATGCTGCACAGTCGACTTCAAACTCGTCATTAAATTCATTTTCAGAAGTCACGTTTATCAAAAGAACTGGATTATAATTTTCTTAAGAAAGCTTTAACAAGAAGAAGCCACGGCTGCAGAACAGATGTTGTTAGATTATATTGTATACCTGATATTTGTAACGAGACTGAACAAACACAGAGAACACATAAAGGCAAAACACAGCTGTTTAAAACTGGCAGAAGTAACTGAATTTTTAAACGGAATCCGTACCGTTGTGTTGTGACATATTAATATTGACATGTACCTCGTACATCACCCCCAAACAGAACAAATTTTTACTATTATCATCAATAAATGCTACGTGTTTCTAGCTCTAAAATACATTATGTAAAACACAAGTAACTAATTTGTAAGATCTCACAAATTTTTCCAAGCTTTAAAAAGTTGTCGTATCAGTGAAGTGTATTAGAAACGAAATGAGAGGAAGCAATCGCAGTCTAAATTTATTTACTGTATCTACATACCTGGGAGGGGGGGGGGCAAAGGAAACAACAAACATTTGGCCAATAACCCCGGCATCCTGGCTGAAATTTGAAGCTGTAACCTCTTGATTACGAAACAGGAGTAATAACAAATCGGCAGCTATGTTCAATTTATTGCTGCTATCGTGTCAGGTAAGCCTGTAAGGTCTGCCAGGGTCGTCGCCAAGGGTGCCCGAAGCCCTAGGCGAGCCCTTAGATGTACGCCTCCTAGCACGTTTTTAGAAAGGTTTAAGTCTTCTGAGATATTAATCCATATCGACTTGCAACATTACCCATCCAAGAAAATTTTATCTCCATTAACACCATAGTAAAGAACATAAAATCTCACACATTTGGCTCCGATAATGTAGGAACATCATTACTATGTTTTTATGGTTTTCAGGTGAGGCATCCCCGTTGTGTTTTCAAAAATTAATAGAATGCTCTTCCACAAGACTGCTCAATATGTTAAGACTCACATCATAATCATATTCTAGTTTAACATGTCTCTATTATCTTATGTTACTTTATAATTTTATTGCACATTTTATATTTTATATTCTAATTATTGTAATCAAGAAATGTAAACGATATCTCGTACTGAAGACATTGCCAACTGTATATTAAAGCCCTTTCAAGTTACAGCCTGAAGGTGGCTTTATGAGTAGCCGAAACATGTCGCTGCTATGATCATTTAATTTTCTTTTAATTATATTTTGTGTAATAAAGGTTGTGTTAGACTATGAAACTATATACATTCTATTAATCATTACTGTGTTTTTCCTGTAACTCTCAGACACACATTCATGGTAATATTGAGGCTGTATTTTCATCATAATAAACAATTTCGTGTCTCCATCTGGCAAACTTAAGAACAAGCTGTTTCAAATCACGTTTCTAAGCAATTTCACGTTCCATTGAGAGAGTGGAAAGTTCAGAACATCTCTCTTGTGTTATGGTTGAGTGTGCTTTACCAACTTAATCTGTAAAAACGCTAGTCCCACTGACCAAAGAAACGGCGAGTGTCAACACAACACGTGAGGAAATAAATAAGACATTTGTAACACTGGCTGCTAGATTTTCTTTTACATATAAATTTCACACTTTCTTGTGTCAATGCACGCTTCACGACCCTTTTCGCAATGAACAATAATTCACTATAAAAATCTGCAACCTCAATATTCTTTTCACCAACCTGCTGTAAAGTGTTTTGACAGTTCCAGCAGTGTTCCAATATTTTCTTCGACGCAACTGTCTGCGTATTGTGAATGTTGTAAAGGGAGCCAGACAGAGAATTTGCTTGGTGTCCCCATGTGAATCTTTGTTCAACCGTGTGCATTGCTGCACTCAAGGCTGCAGAAAAAAAAAAGTTCACTTTGAACTTTTTTTTGAGATTCTAAAATAGTTCACCTTCTACATCTCACAAGGCATGCAAGCTTCTTCCCCCTTTTCAAATAGAATGGTTCTGGTTGTTCATCATTTTGACATGCTCAACTTGTCAGCTGTACTGTACATATATTTATGCCTTTTCAAAATTTTTAGCATTCCTGCATCTTGAAAACATGTTTTTTTTTGTGTCGGTTGCTCAGCTGTATCATATATATATAATTCCTTCTTTCACACTTCTTTTACTGGCTCTGTTCATCTAAAACAGAATGTCACACCGAATATAGAGGGGAAAGATAAACTTAAAACTGCAAATTTTATTTGCAAGTTCGCTTATCTCAGCACGTGAAGACTGCCCAATGATCCTGCAATAAAAACAATCAAATATGTCACTTACAGCATTAAGTATATTGTCTGGCTGGCAGCGAAAGGATTTCAATATGTGTTCTTAATATGGGTTGTCCATCTTCTATCACTTTACGATTTCACTGTCGTATTTGGTACGTGACATTCTAAAAACTCCCAGAAGGGTGTAGGGAATGAAATGTACGCAAAAAAAGTGCTCCATCTGAAGAGAGAATGCTGATACTTCCACACGACGTTTGGCAGTACCATTTGTAACCAAATGTAAAGTAGTGCACTGCAGGGGATACGCAATGATCATGGATTGACATTCGGTATTCCACTTTGTATTCGTAGTGTCAGTTACTAGTGTCTTTACCACGCAATATGATCACACCTCCTGCTAACTGACGATGATCACGGTCCATCATAGCACCACCTGTTATGTCATTAACTGGTATGAATCCCAAAACATATTCTGTGGTGCACGGCTCTGGCTCACAGCGATAAGTGTCTGAAAATAAGTTATGTCGACATATTGAAGTACACGTTTATCGGCCATTTGCTCAACATCGGTTTTTTCAGGTGTAGAATATAAGATTACTAAATAATAATAATAATAATTCAGAGGATAAGCAAATATTTTTTTTTATAACATTGGTTAAGCACTGAACAAGGAACACGCATTACAGTATCCGCGACTCACTCTGACGTGGAGAAGTCGTGTATTTTCCGTATTTACCAAGTGATTTCTCAAGTACATCCTGCATTCCACCGACTTCTCCCGCTTACAAATTACTCTTCTTTGTCATTCGATACTCTAGGCATGTAATTTGAGCTTCTAAACCGCTAAACAAACCAAGACTGAACAAATAAATCAACTTCATATATAAAGTTCTTTGCCTTTTTCCAGTTGCAGGGATTAAAACTCTTTCTGCCATGTTTCGTCGAATGTTCCTTGCATTTCTACCTTTACCGTTTATCTTGTAGGACAGTTTCGTCATTAGATTTCCCGTATTATTTTCCTATGTTCTAGCCATGCCTTTGAACAGCGCTGAGTTATCAGATTACATTTTTACTTGTTGTTCCCAATGTCCGTTTGACGCTTCATCCTGTACGAAAAATGCCTAATTATCTCCCCTAAACGCACCATAGCATTGTGTCCTGCTATAATCAGTGAAACTTAATCAATGGGGCATTATCAATACTTGCTTTGTAAGTCTGGAAATCGCACGGCCTGGAGCAAATAAAACAATATACAAAACCTCTTTATCCAGAAAGAGGCCACTTGCTAGACGTGAAACACATATTAAACAGTAATACTTTATTTATTTATTTGCGATTTAAACATATTTAACGACATTGCCAGTGTATTAGGACTATGAGGAAATACAGGTAGAATACTGCAAAGGGTGTGGAAATTAGCGGTCGTGTACCAACAGGAGGCACCTTGAAGTTATTTATTGGAGCACATGAGAATATTCATGGAAATCCGATTTCGGGTCAGAGACGCGAACCCGAGATTCTCGAGCAACAGGCAGGAGTGCTACCCACTCCAACCAGACGTTGTGTTAGAGTAAAATTAAATCAATGTTAGAATGACTAATTAAATGGATCACAGCCCTTTTTGACGAGCTAAGAAGTCCACAGCTAGTCAAGAATTTCCCCGCATTGTATGGAAACCGAATATGCATGCTGTTTTCACAAAAGCCCATCACTTTTCCGTAGCCTGAACCAAATCAATCCAGCGCACGCCCCCCCCCCCAATCCTATTTTATGAAGATCCATATTCATATTGTTCCCCATGTGGACCTAAGTCTTCCAAGTACTCTCTTTCCCTCTGTTTTCCTCATGAAAACTCTGCGCCCATCTCTCTGCTTCTCCGTACGAGCCACGTGCCCCTGTCCACTAAATATTCTTAATTTGGTCACCCGAAAAATATTCGGTGAGGAGTACAGATCATTAACCTCTTTATGCATTCTCTTCCATTCATCTATTATCTCGTCTCATCTTCCTCAGTAACTTTTCTCAAACACCCTTCGCCCATATTCGTCCTCATTGTGAGAGAACAACTTTTAAACCCATACAAAACAGTAGGAAAAATTATAGATATATATATTTTAATCTTTACAATTTTGGATAGCAAAGTGCAACAGAAGGTAATTTTATTATCTGAATGAAACTTTTTCGTGACTGGGTCTATTGACAAACGGCAATGGACCTTCGCCTCACGTAACATCACAGAACATCTTGACCAGCCAAATAACTCCTAAAAGACGACCTCGTTCGTCATGAAGCTGCTGTGTATATACGTCATCATAACAAAGCATAAATCTTAACGCTTGAAACAGCTACTGGCAGCTCTGATGTTAATTTTCACAGCTAACAGTGAAGAGATTGGGTAAAAGTTTACTAGAATACTTCGATGCCTCTTCTCACACAGGCCTCTTAGTGACAGCAGTCCATTAACACAACGTCTCTAATATTAGCGGTAACCTAATGAATACCAACAGACTTAGGTGAAGATTCCTTCTCGCGTTTTAAAACTTGTGAAAAACATAAATAATCACAAAAAATATACACGACTCCAATTTAAGCTGTCAAAGTGTCATCTGGACAAGGTGCTGATTTGTAATCACGCGGGCTTGTTAGTCAAAGGAAAGATAGGAGATTCTCACAGGGGTGGTGCAGACGCACTCCACGACAACTTCTTGGCCTTGAAAGGGGGAGGCACTATGATCCTTCGAAACGTCGGCAACCATTTGTCTATCGACAAGGAGTCTTTTCAGAGGACCTGATTCTCATCGTCAGTTCTACATTGTTTAACTTTAAACAATGTACAGGGTGAATCTGATGTTCATTGGACCGTGCATCACTGTGATAACTGAAGAATAAAAAACCAACTAGATGCCATTTATTATTTTATTGTACCTCTTATAGGCTCAGCATGTTTCGGGCATTACTATGCCCATCATCAGGAGTTCGCGACTATAATGTTGATTACCTCATTGGTCGTTTCGATCTTGGTTTGTTGTAGGTTGGAGGTTAGGTGCAGTTAGGTTGGAGTAGTGTCCGGCCTGCAGCCCGGACACTACTCCAGCCCAACCGCACCTAACCTCCAACCTACAGCAAACCAAGAACTAAACGACCAATGTGGTACTCGACATTATAGTCGCGAGCTCCTGATGATGGGCATAATAATGCCCGAAACATAATGAGCCTATAAGAAGTACAATAAAATAATAAGTGGCATTTAGTTGGTTTTTTATTCTTCAATGTGCAGGGTGTATTAAAATGAAGACAGAAGCATGCCTGACTATTTTATTTTGAATGTTTAAACTTGTTTATTATCTGCAACCAAGTACCTAATTGCACTATTATATTACCCTTCTATTTCACAAGCTAAAGATGCAAAACTCTTAGTGTAGTATTAAAAAATGAACCAAAATTTAAGTTATTAAATTACGCTGTTGGTAGTTCTACAGTAAACAGTGTGTCTAATTATTGCTTGCTGATTTGGAGAGGATGTATAATGAACGGGAAGAGGCATAATTTAAGGTAGTATTTCAGCACTCCTCTGGAGAGACTAAGGAAAACCAAGGCAAACTCCCGTAATTGTCGTTGTATCGGACTATATTTAAAATAGGCAATCCTGCACACAAACTAGAACCAACCGAGCTGAGGACTGAAGACTAATTTGTTGACAAGGAGAGCATGTTAAATGGAGCGTTCTGAGCGTCTGTTCTTGTCAGCTGTGCGTTATTATATCTCACCCACTCTTTGCATGTTTGAGTGTTTTGGAAGTGCCCAGCAAAATACAAATTAACAAAAAAAATGTAATGGTACAGATGTCCCTGTGCATTTCATGAAGGCATATAGGGGAAATAGAGGTATCGTTCCACTCATTCTTAACCTCGACATTAAATGCAGGCGGGTGTCAAAAATACTTCCCGATCGCTTTACCGTCGCATAAACAGCCCTGGAAAAGGAGGCCGAGTGAGTATCGGGGGCCGGTCTGGCTGCTTCAGAGTAAAGGCACGTCTCTTACCCCCTAGTGGAAATCGAACCAGTATTCGTCTGTCGCACAGCCCACAGTCTATAGTCACTATAACTAGTAAGCTACACCAGCTGCCTACTTAATTATGTAATTGATGATTACGCTTAAAAAGTGCTTATACACAAATGCAGTTTGTTTGTTTGTTTGTTTCTGGCGCGACAGCCCCCAGTGGGCCTCCTCATTCACGAGGTTTCTAGATCACACACAACGACGCACCACAGTCGGTAGGACTCCTCTGGACGAGTGATCAGCTCGTCGCAGAGATCTCTACCTGACAACGCACAACACTCACAACAGACAGACATCTATGCCCCCCGGTGGAATTCGAACCCACAATCGCAGCAAGCGAGCGGCCGCAGACCAACGCCTTCGACTGGGACCGGCACACAAATGCAGTACGAAATAATAATTTGTAACTAGGAACAGTTTAACCAGTGATCAATAATGACTTCTGCTTATCTCTCCAGAGCAGGTTTCATGTGCGTAATTGAAAGATTTACTTTTCAGTGACAAGGTAAATTCATATCGTTGAGAACACGAAGACGGAAGTAAAAAATGAAAGGTCAAGGTATATGTGCATTAATGTAAACAATCTAAATATAAATAAAATTGACAGCTCGACACATATGATCAGACACATAAGGTCAAATGAAAGATAAATTAAGAAGTCCGAAACACAGCCGAGGTTGGGTGGGCTTACAGGAAGGGACAGAGAGACAACGAATACAAAATTAAGGCTGAAGGTTGGGGTTGTCACACGATTACATGCCTAAATCTACAGAACAGGAAGAGATGAGCGGGTTGGTATACTGGCAACACTGTAGGCTTGTATTCGTTCCGCAACTGCCTGCCTGGTATTGCTCAGTTCTTCCGAGCAAATGCTAGGATATTACCTCCACTAGACCACAAACAATTCCCTCAAAATCCTTTCCAATTCCTTATCCACCAGTCACGTTACCAGCAATTTTATAGCGTCTGCGACTGTGACATTCACATGAAATGCGATACGAAGATGAGCAAGGAGAAGCCAGAAAAATGCGGCTGAAACGGGTTCCGACATTAACGTGCTTAATTCTCAATAACAAAATGAATTCACGATGTTCAAAAAGAAGTTAAATAGGTTCACGGCAAGTTGCTCATTCCCGGATCGCCGCTGATAGTCTGACAATTGCACTAACAACAAATCAGTCAATTTACCCGCTCCGATGTTCCATTAAACCGGTACAGACAGTTCCTTGAACTGCCCTTTTTCCTTTAGCCTGGTAAATAGTATTCCACAACAGTTACTGAAGTTAAAAATTTGTCTTTGTCGCTTTGAACACAGCAACGTAATGGTTTTTTTTTCCCACACTGCATCGAGAAGAAGCCATCGGAAAGACGGAATAACTGGATTAGTTCCCCACACAGGATATGGGAGAACGGACTTCGTACATGAACGAAAGCCTGATTTAAAACCTGCACAACACAAGGCGTGAAGCCAACCGCTTGCCTGTGTCTACTGTCGTGGTTAAGAACCAGCGGAAATTTGCCTGTACCCCTCTCACCTTGCCTGCATGGTGTGCGCAGAGACAACTTTTACCATTATTTAAAAACACGTACCGTGCATCTTTCGTTATTTTTATTGTGACCAACAAATACGCAATTATTATCACAATAGTGTCTCTTTACATTATCCACACTCCTACATATTTCGACATTTCCATGTCATCATCAGGCAATTCTAAAAGTCGAGGTAAATTCAGTCAAAAACACAACTATAAATATGTAGCTAAATGATGGTGTTTATTAGCAATAGAAAAACTACATGTTTCGGCCTATAGCGGCCATCTTCCAGTTTTGACAACTTTCTTGCTAAAAGAGTTTTATATAATATGCCTAAACCGCGTGGTGATGTTGAGATCTCATCATTTTACGTGTTTTTGTTAAGCTAAGTCCGGTGGGATGTCTGTTGCATCAATGAATTTGTAGGTAGCTGGGTGTGGATCTTTCCGGTTGGGTAGGTGTAGGGTTAGGAGGAAATTGTGATTGCAGGTGTGGTAT
>Ga0136643_10019092_pt1 | contig 10352 bp, 3 predicted proteins | sample TergutLab28metaG_FD_96883 | JGI IMG/M metagenome (GOLD analysis project Ga0136643, IMG submission 96883) | Labiotermes labralis P1 segment gut microbial communities from Petit-Saut dam, French Guiana - Lab288 P1 (version 3) (version 3) | ecosystem: Host-associated > Arthropoda: Insects >... | reverse complement strand
GGGGGGGGGGGGGGGATCTGAGCATGAAATGTGTGCTTTTTTGTCTCTATAACCTTTGTTTCAAACATTTTTCATTCTAAGAAGAATTCAGCAAGATATAAAAAATTTATGTCGGTCTTCATGCAAAGTACCCACATTTTAATCAAACTTGAAATTTCTCGACAGATTTTTTAAAAATCCTCGAATAACTTCCATGAAAATCCGTCCTGTGGGAACAGAGTTTGTCCATGCAGACGGGCGGATGGACAGACAGACATGACGAAACTTACTGTAGCTTTTTGCAATATTGCAATTGGATCTAACTATGAATCCATTCACAGCAAATTCACAGTTATGGCAAAAAATTAATAATTGTCACCTTTTACACGTAATGATGAAACAGCTGCTTAAAGTACATTTCTTAAGTGTTAACCTAAAACCACATGTGCACAAGTTCAGCACAATAATTCTATTCTATAAACGTGATGTGATAAGTGAAACTGTTCGGTTTTGAACATAATGATTTGTGGTTTGTCGCCTTACATGCAACACCGGTTCTGTGCACTATAGTCACCTGTGCCATAAAATTTAGCATGTCACCCATGCTTAAACAAAGAAGCACACCATTGGGCTCAACATCCTGCCCCCTGAGGTGAAGCCATGAGATTATGGTACTTAACAAGTACTGAAATTAAGACTGACATATGACTGAGTAGTGTCATGTTTAACAAATTACAATATGATATATTTTGGAGTATCCATTCTCTTTGAGTATTTGTATGTTAGATATCCTAGTTACACCAGACAATCCAGAGGAAGTTGTTCGAAATATTGTCACTTGCTGCAAAGTCCCTACCCTTACCTAAGAAAATCACTCTTTGGATGAGAGAGTTTAAACTCTCTCTCTCATAACATGCCAGAAAATGCTGAATGGTACAATCAGTTCACACTGTTTACTGGCAATAAGTAAGAAGACAGGCCACGGATATTTAAACGTAACATTGATGTGCATTTTCATAACAACTGTTGCCGCGGAAAAGCAATAAGTATTACATATTCTGCATGTGTGTTTGGAGCCTTAGTTATCCATCATGCGAAGCATATGCACCATATTATATTGTCATATGTGGCACCATTTTTGAAAAAAGTTATTGAACATAAAAATGTATGTTTTGCTTTTCTCTGCAACTTTTATCTGAAACACTTCTCATTCTAAGAATAATTCAGCAACATATCATAAATGTACATAGGTCTTTATGAAAAGTACCAATTATTTTTGTCTGATTTTAATAAAACTTGAATTTTCAGGACAAATTTTCCAAAAAATACTCAAATACCAAATTTCTTGAAAATCCATTCAATGGTGCCCGAGTCGTTCCATGCGTACATACTTGACAAAGGTAAGAGTAGATTTTTGAAATTCAGCGAACACACCTACAGATTTTTTCTTGGATAGCAAGTTGGCTATAAGATATGCCAAGCTAACTTAAAGGCAAAAGAAGAAGCAAATGAGAATTTCTGTGCTTGAAGTTGTACCTCCATTCCTCTCAGTTCAGCCATTAGTTAGAATTTCTCTGGAAATTTATTCTTTGATCCCTTCTAGTGTCGCAGTCATGGAAGAGTAGAGCTATACCTCTACCCACCCTCTGGGCCACACTGGGCCTGTAACAGGATCACTTTACCCTTATATATATATATATAAAGTGTGGCCGGGGCGTGCTGCTGACCACTCACCCCATTCTAGTGCCGCAGTCATGGAAGAGTAGAGCTATACCTCTACCCACCCTCTGGGCCACACCGGGCCTGTAACGGGATCACTTTACCTTTTTGCCTTTTATTTATTCTTTGATATCCTCCACATGAAATCTTGCTAATGGGATTGGTTTTAACCAACTGCACTCAGAACCCTTGCACCCCTGTCCTGTAGTGCCTGAACATTTGGCACCCCTGGTTAAGAATTTCTACTGTACAATACTTATATTAAATTCATTATATTGAAATCATTATATTTACCTGGTATTTTAAAGAGGAATCGATCTCCAACTGTATGAATCAAACGTTCCTTGTAGAGAATGGTTTTTGCAATTAAATAATATATGTCTATGGGAATTGCACCATGATAGAACACAATCAATGCTGGGGTGTCAACTGGAATGTTTTCCATACCGCTCACCTCGTAACCTGCACCACATAGCAAGCAGAAGGCTACAAACCTTACATTTGGAAACAAGCAATATTTTACATAAATGGGTACAAGAAATGTCAACAATAAGGTATTACACAGAGAGGTGCGAATACACATGTGTATACACCATCGTTCAGTTTGAGCTTGACGGACCTATACACTTTTAAATCTTTGCACTGCCTTCTATATTTTCTCTTTTGCTATAATTTCTCATGACATGGCAATAAAACAAGTAATGAAGTAGTTAGTTCCAACTGTGTAGTGCCTTGAAATTCAAGGCAACAGCATTTGGACAAAATAATTAGAAGAGAAAACAGCAGACAGGCCAATTCCACAGGCTGTTGAACTCATTCTATGATCCACATATTAACAAACATTATAAACTAAGAAGATAACAGTGTTATTGAAAGCAATGTATTAAAGTACTTTTATCTTTTATAGCAAATTACCGTATATTCTCGAATGTAATCCGCACTAGTTTTTGCCAATTTCTTAAACGAAAAAAAAAGTTAGTTCGCGGTTCTAATCCGCACCTTTCCTTCAACCGCCCCTTGCCTACAAGGCAGACTGATTGAATAATATTGGATGTTACCAATGCTTTAACCGTTATCCGACTAACTGCGAGCAGTACAAGCGCACCACAGCTGATCCGGAGATGACATTCTATGGGAGGATGATGGTGAAGATAAAGATGATAGTGACTGGGTGATGGATAACAATTCGGTTATGAGTGATGATGGCGAGTCTGATGAATAATAAATTATAAATATTATATTATATAATATTATAAATAAAATAATAAATTATTGTATTGTATTGTTCTTATGGCACATTCAGCGGCTCTATCATTTTTCCAAAATCCAGTGCATGACCACGAATGTAATCCACACGCAATTCTAATCTGCATCTGATTTTTTAGCCCTCTGAAACTGTAAAAAGGGTGTGGATTAGATTCGAGAATATACGGTATATGTCATGTAATTTTTTGAACATATTTTTATGTTATGTGCATTAAACGTGATAAACACAAATTTATTTTATGTCCTGGTATAAGTTTGGATTTCCTAATTGATAAACATGTTGTCCAAGAAAACTTTTTTGCAGCAACTTGGGATTTTTCAATAATCTGTTTTTGAAAAAATTTGCTACATGGTTTAAGGTGTGAACACACTCCATGTTGTTTGGAGGACCAATGTTATGTGTGCCATGTGGCTTGGATGTATTTAACAAACAGCAGATAACTTATCTAGGCAGTCACGCCTTTTCTAAACCTCTCACATTACTAGAATGAATGGTCTTTAAAAACACTCATAGTCTACTTCCCTGTGAATACGTCCTCTAATGATAATGACAGTTTTACTATTTCTTGATTAAGTACTTGTAATATTATGTCATTAAGAGAAATGGCAACATCTTTAATTGTACAATATAATGAACTAACTCTGCCACCACTCACCTGTATTTACACAATGTCATGTTCAGTAATGGTAAAAATATGTAAACAGATTAGATTATGGTTGGAAAACCTAAGAATTTGCAACAGATATAACTTCAGATAAAAAAATTCAGTTCAAATATGCTGTGCTTCACCATATTCAATTATGTTTTGATTTTCAAGTGCAAATGTTAACAAGACTGCTTTGCAAATGCAACTTAGTGCAAAATAATTAATCTTGCAATACCAACTTTTTGAATGAAGACATCTTATCTATAAGTCAGAGTAAAAGGTAAAGCAGTCCTGTTACAGGCCCCGAGGGGCCCAGAGGGTTCTAGGAAGTTAAGGTTCCCAGACTTCGTGACAACGGCACAGGATTGGTGGTAGGTTGTCAGCCTTACGCGCCGGCCGCCTTTACCCGCAGGAAATACTCCTGGTACTCATTTCTGTTAGAGGCTGAGTTGACCCCACGGCCACAGTGCGATCGGAAGGATTTTATGTCAATGAAAAATCCACTGACACCAGCTGGGATCAAACCAGCGACCTTCCATTCTGTAGCACAGCACCTTAACCACTGTGCTACCGCAGTCCCCTGACAATTCAGGGTATGTCCCTGAAATTCAGATGGTTCATACATGACAAATAAGAGCTGCACAGCTTAAGGTAATATTACTGAACTAGATCAAATTTATGAAAAATCAGCACGCCATGAGCACACAAATAAACAGTACCATTTCAGGAACAATGGACATTCAAGAGTGGCCATTATGCAAGGCATTTCTAAAATGTAACAAATTTGGGCATTATACTGGGAACTCATATCACATACAAATGTCAGGCCAAATAAATGCTTTCTACTACCCCTAAATGAAATTTGAGAATCTGAGCCACATTTAATAGCAGCTCTGTTTCACATGCAGTGTCAGTGACATGAAAATGTAAGGTATTTGGGTTCATAAGCACCTGATCTGCTGAAGCCATTCAGTCAGGTCATACATCATACTGCTGTATTCTTTAACCCTTAGTCACCTAACGACACACATATATGTTGTGCAGTGAGCCCTTTAAATAGCCGAATGGCCACTAAAGTGGACAGAGGGGTGGGGATTTAATTCCGGCATCAAAGATTTAATTCTGGCGTCAAAGGGTTCCTCCTTTTATTGATTATTTCACCCCAACATATGTTGGTACTAGGACCAGGCTAATGTGTTGTGTGATGAACCTGGGATGGTCTTAGGACTGAAATATGTTGGGCTGAAGTAATTAATACAGTGAATGGATGTTGTATTAGATTGTTACATACTGATGAATCAGTTTCTGTTACTTTCAGATGTGGGTTAGGCAAGGTGACCCGAAGAGAATGGAAGCAGCAGTCATGGTCACTTTCACAGCTTCTTGCACTGCACTACTCTGGATGGACTGGGAAAACCATGTAAAATTGCATTCAGGACTGTGAATACTGTAACTGGGCATGTCACATAGAGCTAACTTGGTTAGCCACTGCAGACATGGAGTAATGTTGTTGCACATTTTTCAAATTAGTGTTATTCTCTGCTTAAGGTTGTTAGGTTTTAAATGTGTATGTGGTTCAGTGACACAATTACATGTACATGGAAACACAGCTATTATGTGTGGGTTTCATTCTAATGAAACAGAATAAGTTTGGTAGTACATATTTTTCCTTGCACTTTCTGATAGATGGTGATGTGTTAAAACACTGAACAGTGAGTGTTCTACACTGAAGAACGTATTCACAGTTTTTAGTCGTGTCTCCAGTAGCTGGAAGTTTTAAATAAGTTGCTACCATGCCAAATCCAACCATGGGCATCCCATACAGCTGCAACTGTCTTGCGTGCACCAACCCAGAAATCTGTTTCATATGCATGGCGTAACCGGTGTCTGAAAGAGGTTAACACCAAAAGAGTTTGTTACAAGTCATAAAAAGTATACAATTTTTTGTAAAAAAAAAAGGGGGAAGAGATTATTTGGAAAACCCAGGCACATATGAAATGGATATTAAAACGGTACTTAAAAAACAGTGCGTGTGTGTGCAGTGGATAAATTTGGCTTTGGATACAAAGCAGTGGCTGGCTCTTAACAAACACAGTAAAGAACTTTGACTCCATACAAGGTGGGCAATTTAAACATTATCAAAGCAACAATAAGCTTGTGAACAACTTTGTTATGTTTAGCTAGTTACAGTAAACTGTTATTAGTTTTTCCTTCTAACACTCTGATCCTGAATGACAAAATATACACCCTAGTTCCTTAAGAATTACTGATATTTCATTTATATTGCTTTCAGCTGGTAATAAAATGGTCTCACTTTTAAATATAAGATGATTATTTAGAGAAGGAACTTACCTATGTAATTTGTAGATGCAAAAAATCAATGCAGTTACATACAAAAGAAGTACTATAATCAAAGGCAAAAGGAATGTAATCACTAAAGGGGTAAGCATCCACGTTAGCCACAAAGTGAAGTCCAAGTCTATGTAATCCACTGAAAGGAAATCAGGTTTAATTAAGAGCTGAAAACACGTTTTATGCGTACACGTCTATTAAAATTATCCCCGATTATGCAAGTCACTTTCTTGAGATACCATATTGGTAGGATTATGTAATTACATAATCTCCATCAAACAGCTTACCAATAACATTTTCAACATATGTTACTACATTGTTAATCCACACAAACATGACTGACGTCTGACTCGGTAAATTGATTCACGAAAAACGGGCTTCCAGTTCAGTCAGATATATAGTTGACAGCTGTTTTGCAATTTACCTAACGCCTAACCAGTTGCACCGAAATACGCAACTTTATCCATAATTCAGTATTATTATACCTTAATGTAAATTAATTACAAAAACCGGCCCTACCAGTTTTTTAGATTGACACACATATGCTGATTGGCATTTTTTGTCTCATTGTTGTTTATCGTAGTGGTTTCACCGGTTCCAATGTTAAGCAGGGTGGGTAGTGCACTTCAAGTTTAACGTGATTAAAGAATCCAACAAATATTGTATTTTCATAAATATTTATCCACGAACTGGCATAAAAACGGTCATACAAAATTTAAATGCTACTTTTGGTAAAAATGTTTGCTCATTAAATCTAACTTCCCGTGATATGTTTCAAAGGTATATTTAATGTTATCAGTTGGTCATGAAGAATGATAAATTACCGCCATGTTAGCTATGGGCCTGTGCGAGACTGAAAGGAAGAGTTGCTGTTGTGCTATTGTCTTGATTATTTAGAATTTAGATTCGAGTGATGTATTACAACTAATGTTTAGAATGCAGAAGTATGTAGATGAAATGACAGCTTTTAGAACGGTAAAAGATTATTTAAACCCAGTTGAGAGCCACTAGGTGAAAATTGAACTTTGTGTATTGTGCAACTCCAACGGCCATTGAACTGGAATTCAGAGGCTCAGAACCAATAATGGTATTGATGAAAGAAATTGTGGGTCGCAATATTTGCAACTCAGCAGTTAGGCTGTTCATGTGAAAATGGTGAAGACAAGAAGCTGCGACGTAAGTCCAGATTTGGAAGCAGCAATGCCCGTTAGAGACTCACTGAAAGAGGAAATTATTGAGGTGAGATCTTTTTGTCTGTAAACATTCTTTGCTTTTATTGAATCTGTTTGTTTTGTAAGCGTATGTTTGTGAACGTAAAGATCGTCATACCTAAGTGAATTTGAAAACGGTTTATTTTACTGGATGTGTGGTTACAGGATGCTGAGAGTGGGTCCAGTCAGCGGAGAACGGAAAAGAATGATTCCTACCCTCCGCAGTCTGGTTCTGGCTGGGGTCGTGAGTTACGCAACCGTTTTGTGTTTAACAATAATGAGCGTGACCGGACCTCATCAGACTATACCTTACGCTCCCATTACACAGAACAAGGTAGTTCTAGGCGTGACACAAAAGCATGTATATTGACATGGTATTATGCTCTAGTTTGACATGATTTGTGGTTTCAAGGGCCGAGCTATATTCATTAGATCTTTACTTTTAAAACGTACTGGTGCACACTAATTTTCACAGAATGTTGTTCACCTTTAATGCATCTTAACAGATGTGTAGTATGTAATCTCTTCCATCCCTCATTTATGTTGCGTTGTAATTGGGGTGTTTGTTCTGATCATTCCAGTTTGCTTTATTTAAGTTAAACATCAACTTGCATTTGACATTTCCAAAGTTGGTATGTTATGCAAGCTGGTAGCAACAAGACACCAGATGTACCTTTTTAAAAGTTGGTGTTACGCTTGACTAGGTTAGAGCATGTTTTAAATGTGTGCATGTGTTTAGTAAGTTAAATGTTCTGGATGTCACTGCCATGTTATCCCCTGTTAAAACATTTCACCTGTCAGCCTTGTATTCTTCTCTGTTCATGAGAGGTGTAAGGTCTGTGCATTTTTTTTGTCCTACCCTACAGCATGATAAATTGGCTGAAAATGGGTGAGGCTTAGTCAGGTGTTTGTGGTGGCATTGGGTAATGGTTTTAAAGAGGTATGAATTTAGTAAAATCTCATTACAGTGAAAAAATACACATTTTTCTTTTTTACAGTGAAACTGCTTACTAGTGATGTAAATGATGGAAAATAATGTCACTTTGTAGTCTTTGAACACATGTTCATTCACTTTACTAGTCAGAAAACATTCTGGAAAGATTTTAGGGTCTGTATAAGTGGTTCTCAACATTTGTAATCCATGCGTTTACTTTTACATTTTCTGAAACCACAACCCCATGCATAAGAGGACTCAATTTCTTCAAATTATGTTGATTGCTTTAGAAAAAACACACATATTAGTAATGATTTGCAATGATAATGCTAGTTAGGTAGCTGTGACCATATTATCCTCATGTATAACTGTGTTACAGTGTATACAATGGAACATGATCTCACAGTTGTGCTTATTTTGCTTCTGCCTGATTTTTAACCCTTTGAGTAGGTGAAGTAGCATCACATCAAAAATTGTCTTGTACATTGAAAAGTACTGTTTGCTTCTAATTTGAAGCAGACTTGTGAAATATAATTAATGCTCAGAAGTTGAGGGGAAGGGCAGAAGTATTTTCAAAACAGAGTTTTCAAATGCCATGTAATCCATATGAATGTGAAACCGTTATCTAGTTTTTGGATAGGGAAAAGAGTCTGAATTCTTGTGTTTGTGCTGCTGTTTTTTATTTCAGTGAATTACTCTTGTGCAGTGTCAAGTATGTTAGTAACTTCACACATGAAAGATCACTTGACTGAAGTAATGAGCTTGTGTAACATCCGGGAAATATCCTGGAAGCCATTCTTTAAAACTGAGTGCCTGTACTTTTGTTTTTAAAATTAGGCTTTCATTCAGGGCTGTAGCAGTTTCATTATCTTGAGGTAAGCAGCAAGAATTTAAGTGTGCATTCTTTCATTCAGATTTGGCATAAAGTACATACACTCTGTTCAACAAAAATCAAGTGGCCCGAAATTTTCTGAGACTGAGAGCAATGTAACTTGCAGCTGCTTTGGCTCTTGTGAAACTATGGCGAGAGTAAAACCACCCTTGAACCAGGTTCCTCTGAATTACACCCATCACATACTCAACAGTCATTTCTGTATATTTTTCAAATTGTGCAGCCCAACATCAAATTTCTTGGCTCAGTATGGCTCGCAAGCACCAGTGATTTTGACATGCCTGGTCTAAGTCACATTTGAACACAGGCCCTTCAAATCAGAATGCCGGTAAACAAAAAAATACAGAAAACTAACAGAAATATCTGTATCACTTGCATTTCTAGCCTTACGAATTCAGCACAGATAACTCATGAAACACGGACTTAAATAATAGATATGTAACGGCACAGTTTAATTTAGTGTTTGTAAGCATTCAACATACGCCCAAAAAACATGCCAATACTGGGTCTCAAATGTATTTGGTGTCCAAAGAATGCTGCCAAAGTGCCCTGTTTGTTCTCAGTTCTCAGCTGTGAGTACTGGTGATGATCTGCACTGTTTGCATTATCAGCCTTTGCAGCAGAGCATGCCTCAGAAAATTAATGAACATTAATCTGTGTTTTAACTACAAATTAAGCAAAAGTATTAGTGTCTTTGATTATTATATATGCAGTATGAATTACTGTAATGAATGGATGACAGAGGAATATCATGAATGTGCAAAAAGAGGGAAGCTACAAACAACTTGATGTATGAGCCCCAGTACCCATTCTGTAGGAGGCTGGCTGGGCCCCACTGCTGGTCTAGACAGTTTTGTGGAAGAGAACAATCTCGTGCCTTTTGCCAGGATATGAACACTGACCAGTGCCATTATAAAAGTTGGTTTTGAAGGGTTTTGTGCTTCTTAGGTGATTGATATATTTTTGAAAATTGTAGGCATCATGGCTGTGACAAGAAGGTGGATTGGGAAGGAAATACAGTGGGATGTGAATATAGTACCCTGTTAGAGACAACCAAGAGACCTTTACAGTTTTGTACTCTGTGCTCAGTTCCTTGTTGCGAGTTCCATTGAATTAATACCAAAATCAAATTTTTCAACGCAACTTACCTTGCATGTAGACCAGCAGTAGGTCTTACTTACCTACTTACTTACTCCTTGGTGCAGAGTCCTTCTTGAGAAGCTAACTGGTTTGCAGCTAGTCAAGAAATTCCCCACATTTTACGGAACCTGAAGGTTCATTACCGCACTCACAAGCGTTCGCCACCTGTCCCTACCCTAGGCCAGCCCAATCCAGTCCTTATACCCACATCC
>Ga0136643_10019087_pt1 | contig 10353 bp, 3 predicted proteins | sample TergutLab28metaG_FD_96883 | JGI IMG/M metagenome (GOLD analysis project Ga0136643, IMG submission 96883) | Labiotermes labralis P1 segment gut microbial communities from Petit-Saut dam, French Guiana - Lab288 P1 (version 3) (version 3) | ecosystem: Host-associated > Arthropoda: Insects >... | reverse complement strand
GGGCTACGGCCTCCAGATCCCTTTTCTCTCTGTCCTCTGTCCTCAACTGAATTTGTTGAACCCCCCCTCCCCACGAACAAAATTCCTGGGTAGGCCACTGTGTTCAAGTTATTCTTTGTCGTTAAATATAACGGGAGTGAAAATAAGTCTGCTGTTAGTAGAACGCACCAGTGTTACCTCGAATAACTCTTGCGCCTTTCGCTGGTGGGCGTCTAAGCTGTACGACGTCGCATAATCTGTAAGATGTTCACTGCACATTGTTATAAGCCAACAGACCACAAAGTGAAACCACCGCCGTGAAAGCATTAAATGACATTTCGTCTTATCGAAGCTGTATTCAGTTTTTGCTACTTCATAGTCGCCTGAGGGCATCAGTAGCCTAGTGCGACGGCTGTCAGGCCAACAGGTCTAGTTCGGTTTTTGTTTCCACGTTGTGTACCTCCGGCAGACGCTGCTGATTTATGGGTACCCCATTCCCTCTGGAGAGATTGACAATGAAGAAACGGCAGCTGACCTGTCCAATGAAGCGGACACACCGAGATAAGGATTAGCTAGCGACGCACGGAGTTGGAGCCAATCAGAACTCGACAGTGAGTGATGCGGTCATCAGGCGAATACGGCCATGTTGGCAAGACTGATGGCGGGAATGATGTGATTAAACTTGCAGCGTGTAAAAAAGGACGGGTGGAGGGGAGATGTAACAAGAGGTATCCAGATAGATAGAGCCATTAGGAATGGCTAGCGAGGGTAAATCGATCTCGTGGTCATTTGAGATATCTCGCTTTTTATTAAAATGCCTAGCGTCTTAACACGATTACTGATTTCAGATGTGCTGATATTACATGCAGCAAAAATAAGTAGAAATTTAGAGGGAAAGGAGTTAAGAGTTTTCGTTATGTTGTTCACCCTTTTGCGTTTTTAACATCAGCAAAACAGTAACAACAACGACACAGCTACATTGTTTTATTTAATGACTTCCAACGAGATGCAACACAAAGCAGTCTATTTATTATTCTGCAAGTTCACGTTTCGGGTGCAAAACACACCCATCATCAGGAGTACACAAAACTGTAACTACAGCCTCCGGTACTGGTCATGTGCTTGTGCAGCTACCTCCCTCTGTCGTGGCCACGGAGGGAGGTAGCTGCACAAAAAATATGACCAGTACCGGAGGCTGTAGTTACAGTTTTATGTACCTCTGATGATGAGTGTTGTTGACACCCGAAACGTGTAGAATGACCTTGCAGAATAATAAATAGACTGCTTTGTTTTGCATTTCGTTGGACAGTTATTAAATAAAGTTTATTAGCAATGAACGGAACCATAAACATAAAAAGACACAGTTACATGTTTCAGCGGAATACACAAAAATTCAGATGCAAACAAATACAGCCCTGTGTATCTTACTTTTACGAAAATGGTAGAGTTACAATTGAAAGTGGTGTAACGGTGTAACGTAAAACGGCAGATACAGTTTACCTCAGCCACATTTATTACAGACGGAGTGCGTAAACAGAACTTCTGCGTGCGCATAAATAAAATCGACAACACCCAGAACAAATCGGTTAACCGCACTGCCAACTTAATATCACATTTTTTAATTTAATTTTTATGTCTTTTGGCAGTGCTTTTGACTTTCTATTAATTCTGTAATTTAAACAGATATACAGTTTCGTGAAGCCGTGATCTTAAGAGTTACAAATGCAGACATATCTATATATCACAAATTTGAAATTGTAAGAGTTGGAGATCACACATGATTTTATCGTATGTTAATTTTGTACTTGTTTTATACTGCCACTTAATTTACTGTACAACAGGGTGATATCGTGCACATGGCCGAAACGTCTAGTTGTTTATTCATAAATAAAGAAGTAAATATTAGTTGCACTTGACTGTACTTGTTGCTGCACCTAGCACATGACTAAACTTGTAAATAGATCAGCGGTCATTTATTAAGCCTGAGGATTTTATTTTTATATTTCGAAATGTGTGTGAAATTCTTGACTTATGAGCGACGTTTTTCTCAAGCAACTCCAACCAGCAAAGACCCTGTTAATATGCTGATAGTGATGTGATATCCAAAACATTTTTCTATCTGCTGTGGGGACTCAAGTTTTACAACCCTGCATGTGTCTTGCCCTCTGTGTTTTAAAATTAAATAAATTTTCAGCGTTATTTTGTTTTACACGTGTTTGTGTGTGTGTTTGTGTGTGTGCTTGTGTATGTGTGTGTGTTGTGAGTGTGTGTGTGTGCGCGCTTGTGTGTGTGTGTGTGTGCATGTCTGTGTATGTGTGTGTGTGTGTTGTATGTGTGTGTGTATGTATGTGTGTGTGTGTTTGTGTATCTGTACGTGTGTGTATTTGTGCCTGTGCCTGTGTCTGTATGTGTTTGTGTGTGTGTTTATTTTCATCTTCCACCTCAGGATTCAGTTATAACCCCTTGCGATATATTTTCAGAAGTTTTGAACCTGGTCTGATATAATTTCTTACCAAGTATTCTAAACAGTTGGTTAAATGTTTTAATTTTTGAAATGGGGAAATAACCATACGGCCTTCATGGAGATGTTACATAACTGTTGTGTTCTTTTTTTGTGAATGAAAGCAGTCTAGGTATGGGTACTATAAAGAAGAATATGCTGAGTATCTATAGAAATGTCGTTTTGTTGCCGAATTAACTTTGAGATTGTTACGTTGTCACTCTTGTCAATTGTTGTTACAACAAATTCTCTGTTAACTTGAAAATTACTAGATGTTCTGTAATTATTTCTCATTGTATTAATTTATAAGGAAAATTTTAAGTTATATTTAAAAATCATGATTACTTGATTAATGAATGTGTGATTGGAGCTGACAGAAGGCACGAATACAATTTCAGAAGCTTTAAACTAAAACGGACACAAGATCCAATACAGGAATGTGGGTGTGAAAATTTTCACACAATTGTAGTTAAAATGATAGTTATGTATTTCAATAAACACTGCATTTTAGACTCCATATATAAATATTTAGTCGTTAAAAGATATATTGAATATTCGAATGTATGCATTTGGGTTTTAAATGTGATTTCCAAAAAAAGTTTTATTTGTAATGCGTGAGCCAGTGGTGTAGGACACGGACTGTGTCCATAAACTGTGCTTGTTGGTGCATGGAGAACGCGTGGAACTTGTACCGTTGGTTTGTCGTATTGGTATAAAATTGTTCCGATAACCAATGCAATTGGTGGGGTTGTAATATGGAGTACGGATTTGGTTCTTAGTACGTGTATTGCACAGTGCCACCCAGCGCATTGTACTGATGAGACTAAAATGGTGTGTTTGTAGAAGTCTTTGTGATCGAACCTGTAAACAGACTTTTTTTAATTATTCACACTTCTTGCAATTCATGTATTGTAACCTGATTGTAAGGTGCGTGCCTTGGTGTTGTCTTGCAGTGGGTTCCGTAAAACCGAACGTGACCTGACTCGCTTATTCACTGCTGACCACCTGATGTATTGGCGTATGGAGGAAGCAAAACTTATTAGCTCCTACTAGTCCTGAGTTCCTTTGGGTTAAAAAAGTAAAAAGGTAAAGTTCACCGTATAGCAGGCCACGAAAGTCCAGTGGTGGAGAAGAGGTATAGATCTATCTTTCTTTAAACTCAGCGCTAGATGGGGTGGGTGGTCAACGCCAAGCCCTGGCTACTTTACCCCCGGGAAAGAGCCGGTACACATTGTATAGGAGGCTGGGTGGGCCACAAGACCGGTCTGTACGAGTGTGGAAAATCTCTTCCCCCCACCGGGATTCGATCCCAGGGCCGCCCAGACCGTAGCGAGTCGCTATACCGACTGCACTTTCCCGGCCTACGGGTTACTTTGGGTACGTGACTAAATGCTGGTAGTGTAGCCTAATATTATGCCGTGGGTAAGACTGTGGGTAGTTACTAAGGAAGCGGACGGAAGTCGCATTCTCTGTCTGTCTAAAAATTAAGTTTTGATTTTTTACCACAAAATATATTTCGTGATATTTCCTGGAGTATTCCTACACATGTTGCTGCTTGAAGTGAATTCACACAGCAAACTTTCTAAAGGAAGATCAGAACCTTAAGGTCGGTTAGTACCAATTCACACACTCGGCGGCTTACAGCAATGAGATACGCCTACCTGACGTACTGCAGACCAACAAGATGATAATAATGGTAGAAGGCACCACCTGTTGTCATCTCTTAGGCTCGTCAGAGTGCAATAAATAAGGACCAAAACTTCTGAAACTCTGACCGTCATTGCCTTCCTCAGCAAGTGTTTTCTGGCCTCTTAATTGCCATTTCCGTGGGCCGGGTAGCTCAGTCGGTATAGCGACTTACTGCGGGCTGGAAGGTCCGGGATCGAATCCCGTTGGGGACTAGATTTTCCGCCCGTCCAGACCGGCCCTGAGGCCCACCCAGCCTCCTGTACAATGGGTACCGGGTCTTTCCCAGGGGTAGAGGCGGCTGGGGCGTGGGGCTGACCACCCCCACCCGCATCTAGTGCCGAGGTCCTAGAAAGAGTAGAGCTATACCTCTACTTACCCTAAGGGCCTTCGTGGTAAAAAAAAAGATGAAAACCTAACTAAATGCCATTTCCGTGGATTTTTAAGTTACAGGTTTGCTACACTCGTAGTCCTGTTTCCTAGTTACAGTAACCCTTGCTGTGATCGTTACACTGGAAGTCTACTGACGTCAGTCTCTCAGAACGTGGTCTGATCTACTGACGGCCAAGAACTTCATGTTTTGCCGAATATTGGAATCTCGTAACCTGCTTGAATAATTATGTAGAGTGGGCAAATTGTGGTCAGTAGCCCAGTCTACTGATGTACGACATTACATTTCACTAGTAGAACACCGTAACTGAGATCAGAAATCTTCTGTCATTACAGTATACACTGTATATATACGTAATACTACCATTCTAAGGCACATTGGTATTACAAGGGTAAAACTTTGAGTTTAAAGTCTCAGTCTATTAATACGAGATTTTTTGGTTTTCCACCCAAAGCAAATGAATATCCAGGATTTGAAACCTTGTCCTTGGGATAAAAGTCAGCATGCAAGAGCCTGAACGCTACATCTGGGGTGACCTGCTGGTTGGGATATCTACGAATGGGATTAGAATTCCAGACAACCTGAAAACGGGGCAGGCAAGCTGACTGTGAGATCTGACGTAGACGGATCGCTGACTAGTGTCACAATGGGAGCGAGGTGCGGGTGTTGACAATGGGAATGTTTATCTGAGAGAGAGTAGCAACGAGCGTCCCAATAAAAGCAAAACGTGCTCCACATACACTGTGCGCGGTATTGACTGACTCCTTTCGGGTGTCAGGGGTTTCCACACTTCTATACTGAAGTAAGTAGACAGCCAGGGTCGTTGATATGAGATTTATAAAGACAAGCATGGAGATTGTATGCTTTTTGAAGACTGTGTGTGTGTGTGTTTGTGTATGTATGTATGTGTATGTATGTATTTATGTGTGTTTGTGTGTATGTAATGTAATGTATGTATGTATGTGTGTGTGTGTGTGTGCGCACGCGCATGCACGCACATATGTACGTGGGTATGTACGTAGGTATGTATGTATGTACGTACGTACGTACGTATGTATGTATGTATGTATGTATGTATGTATGTATGTAGTTATGTATGTATGTATGTACGTGTGCTTCTCACTGCGGTAAACATTGCGGTCAGTGTCTCACTGCGCTGAACATACAACACTGTGATGGAGAGAAAGAAACGTTTCGGAGGAACCTGCTTTATCCATTTTTATAACCTATGACCGTTTTTACCATGAAGGTGGTGGCCGAACAATATCGTGAAACGCTGGTACATTTTTTTTCGGAGACAGCTACATCACGTGAAGGAGACGGGATTGTTTAAATACTGTGAAGACATTTAACTCAGTCTGCATCTTTTAAACAAATAGCATTTTTTCTGACATAAACTGTGTGCTTTTATCACGTTACCATTCGTTTTACCTACCCCGCCCACTACGTTCGTTACTTAATACCACAAGAAGGTAAGGTGAAAAATCTCAAAATTTGTTGGTACTTACATAACTTACGTTTAAGGCAGAATTTATATCTGAAAACATGTTTCGAATATAAGAGGCGTTTTACATAAGGACATGAACGAACTTCTCAATTTCGGTTCGTTTTCACTTATTTTCTGTAGATATAATATCGATTGGTTATATAGACTACTGGACTTATTTGGCTTAATTTATTTTCGTAATATATAGACATTTAGAAATGTTCGTATACTTATTTACAATAAATATGAAAGGACTTTAAGTACACAAAATCATAACAATTGAAAGGGTGTCTCTGAAAATTAAAAATCTCTGCTGGTGTTTCTAAACAAATTTTGTTTTCCTCGGAAATACTAAAAGCGTAAGAGTTCTGTAACTTCTGTTGCCCAGATTGTCACCAGACACATTAATTACCACTCACCTTAGCTGTATGTAAATGTGCTAAGAGGGTCCAAGGCACACTGCTTATTGAGTGTAGTCTTACACAAAATATGCACTGCCTTGTGCTGTTGTTGCCCGCAAGACCTCCCCCAAATATTGTGACTAGAAGAAGTAGAAGTCATTTTATGTCCTGCTGGGTTTATAATTAAAAGGAAGGGATTCTATGAAATGTGTAGCATAATTGACAGAATGATTGTTGTCACTTAAATAAAAGTTTATTTTCCTTCAATCGTATATTCTTAGTGTAAAGAACGAAGAATTTTTATTAGCCCTTTACATACTTAGCCGTAGTTTGTTTAACGATACATTCTGAATTCGGTATCTTGAGTGTGTATCCTTCTTTTGAATTCGATAGGTTCATGGTTCAAATCTCGACTAGAACACGGGCTGTTTTGACCGCGGATTTTGTGATTTTACTCCGTTAGTCCTGGTAAATGTCGGAATTTGCCTAAAATTACGTTACGACCGCTTATTTCCACATATTTTGGTAAACTGTTTGAAGGTAATCCTACCTGTCAGCACTATGTAATTTCAGCTACTAACTGCAGTGTTCAATAAACTGTAAATATCAATAAAAAATGAATGAACTGCAAGGTTGTATACGTGAAAACAATTATGTGTGATGGTTGTATAAGAATTAGAATTGGAGCATTTGTGATTTGTTTTAATGTAATATGTCATTAGTCTCATGAAGGTCCTGTGGACAACCACGAAGATACTTAGGATATGCGGTAGGCAACCTTGTTAGAGTTTCGAAAGGCATATCTTTCGAATCAATGTCAATCCTCTTTCCCCTCACAGCAGCCCACTCGGCCGTACTGTGTGACGTAGTATCAGGTCATTATTATAGAATTTTACGCGAAATTGAATTGCCAGTTGTGTGTGTTGAAAGACCTTTCCCAAAATCGAGACACAACACCTTTAGAACAAAGTTTAATTTAGGAACTAGCAGTATAAACTTACCGCAGATTATGGCCTATTCAAGTCTCCTGGTTGTTGTTTTCTTCTTCTTCTTCCTCTTCTACTACTACTACTACTACTACTACTGCCAATACACTTGTTACTACTATTACTAGTAATACTACTACTATTACTACTACTGCTACTATTACTACTACTGCTACTACTACGTCTTATTTTTCTTCCTTTTCTCCAGCATCCAATTATTAGGCTTACTGTCTATCAATCAATCTTCAGCCTCAAATTGTGTATGAATCTAACTGTATTCATTTTTGTTTTTGAATTATTGCTCTTCATTTTCAACTGCTACTGCTGTGGCCTGCCCCGATTCATAGGTTAATTTTTGGACTTATCAATCCTTCCGGAAATTTCGTAGCGAGCTCTGAAAAGGCGTGCAACGATGCATTTTTGCACATCAGCAACTTGTACGGTTGGTTCTATTTGACAAATATTCTGTTCTTTCGTAACAGAACTTTTTATTTTCTTTAGATATAGAGAAATTGTAAATAATAAATGTAGTAAGGTACAGGTTTTCAATTTTTCTTGGCTGCTATTGAAGTTATGGTCCTTTTTAATACTCACACCGTGTAGTGAAGGTATCTTCCGACGTTTTGGAAGATCCTACTGCGTCCTTCTTAATTGCGGCTGAATTTGGTACAGCATCCCTCTGAGCTAGATTCTGCCTGTCTGAAGAAGGAAACAATGCATTTCTCCGAAAATTCCGAAAAGTCGGAACACACCTTTGCTGCACTGTGTGAGAACACCTAAACGAGGTTAATTTAAATCAGTACAGTAGGACCTAATATTATCTTAGGCGATCCGTTCGCTTGTTCTTTCTGGCTTAAACGGTCGCAGATTTCTGTTTATATTTACAAATCCTGAAGAGTCAACGCTTAAGCCTCAAGGGAAGAGATTTTTTAAAAAAACTTGTACATGGAATGTGGCTGATTACCTTTCGAAGGCTCATGTCCATTGTGTGATATATGTGGCAGTCGTGTGTGTAATTAAGGGAAACTAAATGTATTTTAATATTTTTTACCCTTAAGTAGTAAAATAACTCTCAATGTCCGCGACCCTACGCCACATATAATTATTTCTTATTTGTTTACGGCGAGAAGTCATTACTCCCCCCCAACCCCAGCAGTGCAGACAACCCACTGTCTGTCTTGTGCGACTGCTTATTTCCTTATATTCATATTGTTTTGTATATCTGACACAATAATTGTTATCGTGAATTATTTCAAAATTTGCCATATCTGAAAATGTATGACTCTGGCCATGATTTATCAGCACCAAAAAAGGAGACGGTAATCAGACACGTCTATATCGAGCATCACGCAATCGCCTAGCGTGTTACCGGAAATAACTGAAGTGAAAGGCACATCGACCCGATCCAAGAAGCTGACTTTGTCATTCTGTGGAACACAGTAGACATTTAATTGATATCCACAGTTCAGGAAAATTACTGCTTGGTTTGAATTCCCCTTCGAGGCGAAGATAACTGTAGGGTTGAAACTGCGGTAGAAGATGGGATGACCTTAAGCTTCGGCCTCAGTACCGTGTTGACACGAGATTATATAAGATAGGCTTTGCCATGATCGATTATAATCATATAAAGCGAAGGGAGAAGGAAATTGAGATGATAGGCTTCTAGAGATATTGTCGGTCTAGGCACATGTAAGCCTGCTGGTCATCGGTGTGTCAGCACAGTGGGACATCTCGAAGAAAAGAAATGGGGCATATTCAGAGAACAGGACGTCACGTACCAAATAGCATTTGAATCGTTGCAGTTGTAATACTGATGTTTTCTTGTGGCTTTTGTCATCACTTTGTGGATGTTTTCCTAATATTTGACACTACCGGGGATCATTGACTACCTTGACGGAGAACTGAGAGGAATATTACAAATTTTCGGATACTGCTTCACTATATGAGGCATACAAAAATCTATGCAAGTACAGATATTGACATTGTCGGATTCAGATTCATTACCTGCAGACTTAACCTTTTGAACTGGCGTATTGATCATTAAAAGCAGAGCAAAGTGAAGTGCACCATAAACACTATTAATGCGTGACAAAAACAGGGCACGGTGTTAGTGCAGTAATCACCGCCAACAAAGTTAAAAACAAAGCGCAAACAAACAAAACTAAACAGGTAGAACCGCTGGGCGACACCTGAAGTTAATATGTATTTAGCCATTTATGTCAGAGCAAAATAACTTGTTAATCTTAAGACTAGGTGTTATTGTAATTAAGAGCCGATAGGTCGTTTAGTAACAAAAAAATTACCTTCCGACTACGAGATACGAAGTTCTTTTGCTGAAATGCACGATACAACTAGGGGCAAAGGAATTTGACATTCAGCTTTACTTACTGGCACTGAATAAATACACACTAATATCTGAGTAAAGCAGGTTTCGACTAAGATTGTGAGCAGATTTATCTCCTTGATATTACCCTTGCTGAGTCTAGGAGTTAATAAGGGGAGAGAGCTGGAGAGATGACTACTCAGAGAGAGAGAGAGAGAGAGAGAGTAATAGACGTGACATTATGTGTACAAATGGAAGACAGGAAAATGGTGAGTCTGAATGTTACGATCTTATGTTTGTTCGGAAGAAATCAGGAATGAACATGAATTTTAATTGTACGAGAAACTATAATAAGGGTGCAGGTCACAGTATATGACAGAATTATGCAGATGGACAAGTTTCTATAGACGCCATTTTGGAGGCAACATAGAACAGTGCCTTTTGTTAATAGAATAAAATAATTTGCCTTATTCGATGACTTCTTATTTCTGTTCATTCAGCTGCAGTAGGTTAGTTTCAGGTAAATATGAGTTATCTTTGTTTATTGGACCGTGCATCATCTTGATAGTTGAATAAAGAGAGACCAACTTGATGTCACTTG
>Ga0136643_10019084_pt1 | contig 10354 bp, 3 predicted proteins | sample TergutLab28metaG_FD_96883 | JGI IMG/M metagenome (GOLD analysis project Ga0136643, IMG submission 96883) | Labiotermes labralis P1 segment gut microbial communities from Petit-Saut dam, French Guiana - Lab288 P1 (version 3) (version 3) | ecosystem: Host-associated > Arthropoda: Insects >... | reverse complement strand
TTTTTCTTGTGAAAAGTGTGCCTTTTTCCCCCCCCCGCGTTATTTTTTTTACAAGACCCCCCCCCCCCCCCCCCGTTTGTTGTATTTCTTAAAGAAGCAGTACTTTCTGTGAGCTAGGGTGCAGTCTTTTAGGTATATGTTACGTTAAATTCTTGTTTGTCTGACCACAGTGGTCTTTGTGAGTACCAACTGTTTTAAAACACTTTCCTCTCTGTCCGCACAATTTATTTGTGTGTTTGACATGATTCTCATATTCAGCAGCGATAATTTGTCCAAAAGCATTAACCGATTTGTCATTGTGACAAAGACACTGTCTTGTCTTTGAAGTAGGAACGTAATGTTCAGGGATTTTTTACTTGTGTTCCTTTTTGGAACGATTAGGCAAGAGGCACTAATGATCCACACCAATTGATTGGTCAGAATTCCGAGAACCCCCTTCACTTTCATGACGTCATACCTCCAATCCTCAATGAGTCTTCAAGGGGGCCACCGTGACACATGAATTTTTTCTTTGGCACAACAGCCCAACGCGGGCTTAGGCCGCCTCTTTATTGACGTCCCTAGAACACGCACAATTAGACACACACGGTAGGACTCCTCTCAGCGAGTGATCAGCTCGTCGTAGAGGTTACTACCTACACAACATAAAACAAACACAAAATACGAATATCCATTCCCTTAGCGGCATTCGAAAAAGTGATCCCAGCAATCAAGCGGACGCAGACCTACGCCTTAGACGGCACGGCCACTGGTATCGGCAAGCATACATTATAAGTCGTCTAACTTACAACTAGCATTCCACTAGCACTGCAAACTTACATACGAAATGAGTGTTTGAACGTGGTAAACTCTGAGGAAAATGCTGACATGCAAGTTAACTGGTTTTCTGTAAACATAAACACATCTTTCCTCTTACAGCCAGCTGTTTGGAATAATTAAAAAAACAAAATTTGAATATTCCTATAGAAGGATAATAAGTAGTTTCATTTACCCTATATACTGTAACTGTTGGGGGAAGTAAACCACTCCTCGGATCTCAAGGCAGGTCTGTTCACATGTCTCAATACAGCAATAGCAGACAGACAAGAATTATACTCCTCGCACTTGCAAGATTAAGTTAGTCGAGTTATAACTTGCAGTTTTGGTCCTTCGTTAGAAGAATGTCGAGAACAACACGACGTATGGTTACAATTGACGTATAAAGACAAACAAACCGTAGTGTTACACAGCAGGTTCAAAAAACCCTTGATTATAATGCACAACTGAGTAACAAGAACATCATGACGTCTGGTTACAGCCGACGTTAATGGACCACAAACTTTTATTGTTAAACAGCAGGTTCAAAAAACCCTTGATTACAATGTAAAACTAAGCAACAAAAACATGAGGTCAGGTTACAACTGACATGTATACACAAACAAATCTTAGTGTTACACAGCATGTTCGAAAAGTCGTTGATTATGATGTAGAAATTAGTGGCAAGAAGAATGCTTCATTAAGATTATCGTCACCATATATTTGTAGTTTGTGGGTCCGGTAGCTCAGTCGGTATAGCGACTGACTACGGACTGGAAGGTCCGGGATCGAATCCCGGTGGGAACGAGATTTTCCGCCCGTCCAGACCTGCCCTGGGGTCCACCCAGCCTCCTGTAAAATGGGTACCGGGTCTTTCCTGGGGGTAAAGTGCGGCCGGGGCGTGCTGCTGACCACTCACCCCCTTCTAGTGCCGCGGTCACCGAAGAATAGAGCTGTACCTCTACCCACCCTGTGGGCCACACAGGGCCAGTAACGGGATCATTTTACCTTTAACTTTATATTTGTAGTTTACTAGAGACATTCCGGTGACTGGCAAAGTTATCTTTCTTAGTGTTAAACAGCATGTTCCATAAAACCTTGGTTATAATGTGAAAATGAGTAAATAAATAAAATAATAATAAGATGGGTGCTTAAAACTAACGTCGAGAAACGTACAAAGCTTAGCGTTACAAGGCTTGTTCCAAAAAAGCTTGATATGAAGTAAAAATAAGTAGCAAGAAGATTGCTTCATTAAGATTATCGCCCATATATATATATATATATATATATATATATATATATATATATATGTGTGTGTGTGTATGTGTGTGTGTGTGTGTGTGTGTGTGTGTGTAGTTTATTAGAGACATTCCCGTGACTGATAACATATCTTCGGGTAGTAGGACGATACTAATTACGAAATGAAAAGTAACTGGAATAAATTAGTCGTGACTCACTCCGAGGTAAGATTCCAGCTTTCGCCTAGATATACTGTGGAACATTACGAGAAAGCTCCGCCAGGACGACCGGTGTTCAGACTGATATTCGAAACGTGTACCTCCCAAATACTTACAATCCAGAAACAATATTGCTAGAGCCAATTCCTCAAGAAAAGTATAACTCTTAATGCTGTAATACACACACAAACACACACAGGGTGTTGCTTAAGTACTTCGTGATAAGTCAAGGTTAGATGTGATTTAATTTGTAGCCCTCTTAATTAAGTTTTCATAGATATGAGTGTAAAAATTAGTTTATAGTATACTTCTAATGAAGAAGGGCCGGGATAGCGCAGTCGGTGTAGTGACTTGCTACAGACTAGATCGCCCGGGAATCGAATATCGGTGGGGTTGAGATTTTTCACACCCGTTCAGACTGGCCCTGGGGCCCCCCCAGCCCCCTATACAATGGGCACCGGCTCTCTTTCCCAGGGATAAAGCGGCCGAATCGTGGCTTTTATCAACTACCCAATCTAGCGCTGAGGTTAAAGAAAGAGTAGAACAATACCTCTACTCCCTCACTGGGCTTTCATGGCCTGTTCTAGTGAAGACATTCATTTAACACTTCTGACGAAGTGTTAAATGAATATCTTGATGAAATCAGTTTTATCTCTGTTCATAACTTCGATCAAGACCACAAGAGGCACACAGTTTAGTCTGAGATATAAACCACGCCATGAACACCTTTGGGGAAAGGAGTTACAGCCTCACCCTCTTTTAATCGCAGCATTACCTGAAGATGAGTGATCTTCTTCAGGCTCCGACCACTTTATTTTCTAGAAGTAAGTCCTCAGGTCACATGGGAAAGGAGTGTGTATCAACCCCACTGCCGGTCTGAACGGTACGGCGAACAGACAAGTCTAGACCCTGCCGGGAATCGAACCCAGATTACACGGTCGTCCAGACCGAAACCTCAGCCCTATGCAGACTGAGCAATCTCAGCTCTTCATAAGTTACGATGAATAAGTAGGGGTTTGGAAGGATTAACTACTCCCTAATTAAACTCATCCCGACATTTGTAGAGAAAAAGCATTAAAAAAATCCCTAGATAAGATGGGCGGTAACCACGGCGAAGTTCAAACCGATGAAATGGGAACTGAATTCTAAATATCGCCGCCACACTAACCTGTTCGGTAGATCCGTTATGACTAAATCTGCCATGTTAGTGCTAATACATGATAAATATATATTAATGATCCTCTGCTACAGCATGTCCGCGTACTTTTACCGGTTATTTCAGTTTCAAGGCTGGTTGTTCTAACAGGCCCTATGGCTGATCACCGTCTCGAATCTGATCTGGTCAGGTGGCGAAATCACTGCTGCACGTCAAATGTCTCGATATAATGACAACAAACGCAAGAATAAACATGCCGGTTTTCTAACTGTATCATATGCATAATTTACACTGGTTTAAAGTTGGTTTTAACGTTAATATTTATTTGGGCTTTTACATTGTCACTATATAACAACACCACACAGTGTTCCGAAAACTGTTACTTTCTTCAGGCGAATCGCTTTTAATTTAATTTTTATTTACTTGAAAAAGGAAATGGATAGCCGAAACGTTGTGCGGTGTAATATGGTGACAATAAAAATATTCTAAACAAATATAAGCGACAAAATAGATCGGAGTTACGAATAACCATAACCCATTGTGTAAAGAAAAACCAACTTGATGCACAACTTATTCTTAGTATACTTCATCAACCTGTACATGTTTCGGGCGTATCCAAATCCACCATCAGGCGGTACAACCGTATGTATACAACAATTGGTACTTATTATTCTTTTTAGATGACTGTCTGTTGTCCTGGTTGGATTCCAAACGAGGACAACACACTCATCTAAAAAAGAATAATAAGTACCAAATTTTGTATAAATACGGTTGTACCTCCTGATGATGGGTCTAGATACGCCCGAAACATGTACAGGTTGACGATATATACTAAGAATTAGTTGTGCATCAAGTTGGGTTTTCTTGACACGATTATATCGTGATCCACGGTCAACAAAACATAAAACCATAACCTATCTTCGTCCCTCGTCTAGCAAGACTTCGGTATAAGCTGTTTCTCTTCCTAACAAGTATTAAAATCACGCTGTCTGCCACCCAGTCTCAACTTCTAAAAGAATCGATCGATATTTACGAAATTCACTGGGATATTATGATATCGGAGGACACCCCAACAACGTAATTTGAAGTTTCTTTCAAAGAGTAACAACAACACGGCGAACTTGTGAGCTTGCAGAGGCACTAGCGCCGCTAGCCTCAAGATTCTTCTATGACGTGGGACAATGCAGCATGGAAGGTTATGAAATTTTAAAGGCATAATTGCTGAATATAAATTAACAACAAGACAATGTGAATTTTTTTGTAGTTCTCGGGTTGATTGTTCGGTACCGGTGACTACTAAATCAATAACGATAGGCGTGTAAAAAGCGGTAGATCAAAAATAGGACTGTCTACATATTATTGCTTGTACATCAACAATTGCAAACATGGCTACAATGGGGAAATTTGAAGTTTTGTGAAAAAAATGTAGCATAAACAAGTGAAATAAATTCTTCCCAAAATTGAATTAAAAAGATAAACGAACCAATTCACATGATTCCTACAACTATAAATCTAAGGAAAAGGGAAACAGTCTTTATGAAATCTACTCCGATATATTAGTTAATTTAGTTAAGGCAATGCCAGGCATTTGAAGAATGGCTTTTCTTAGGTAAAGTAGTATTTCACTCGTTTTGATTTGCGTGAATTTTTTCATTTGCAACTTTTGGCACCAGTGTGGTTATTCTGGCTGTCGTTTGTACCAGCTCTTGTGTTCCTGGGTGTAGGCCTAGACAATTTGAAATGTCAACTGTAAAGAGAAAGCTAAGATGAAATCAGTTTTTTTTTGTAGAAAACCTGATAGAATAAAACTAACGAGACTCACGAGACAATTGCAGCTTTCAAGACAACGTAAAACTAAATCGCACAGCTGTACATTTTGGAACAATAAAAATCCACACGAGTGGCGGTTTGCCAGAAATTTGAGCAGAAGTGCGACTGAAACATTTATCATGGAAGGCACACAGTTACCTGGCACTACTGCAAAGACAGTGACGTCGGAGACCGGACAGTACTATGACCTTAGCGGTGTAATGTTGCAGCAGGTAGGGTCGATCCTCAGTTTAAGAACAACATTTTTACTTTTCCCGATAAACAATTCCCGATGTGTATTGGTCGTCGTTGATCATCTCAGTGGCCCTCAGGGTCTCCTAAACTTACTCTTGCGATTTTTTCATGTGGGGTACAATAGAAGACAAGGGATAAGTAATGCAAGCACTGTAGTCAGGTTTTGAAAATGAAGAAATAAATCTGTGTTGAATTTAATAAATTAAATGCAAAGAAAGAATTCTGTGCAGCAATTTGGGAGTCAGTGCTTAGGAGATGCAAAATGTGCATTCAATTTTGCGGACAATAATTTGAACAATTTTTATTGCTCCCAAATGCCACTTTGTGCAGCATGTTGGTTATAAATAAATTATTGTTTCGCTGCAACTCGGTCAAGCGATTTTTATGCTACAAGCAAATAACCATAACAGCGCATTTAATATCATTCATTTCTCACATCACTTTATTAACAGCTAATACAAAAAAATGAAGACAGAGTGGTTATAAATTAGAATTGCAAACGGCTACTATTTCTTGGGGTGTTGAGTGATACTTTATCAACTGCATGGTTTGTATGAAGTTGAATGACAGGGAATTTACAAGATATAAATAGGTTAGGATAATACCTATGTTGCTTAATGACGTTTAATTAACTGCATGAGTTGCATGTAGTCAAATGACAGGATATCTATAAATGACACATTGAAAGGAACGTGGAATAAACATGCCTTTCTCAATTTAAGGTACTATCCAAGCATTTATTTGGACAGGCAGAGGAATACTTGGGACAGAATGAGATTTCTGTGCCATTATTAGAAGAAATGACCTCTCGACGTAATAACAGGATTCAATAAATTCTATTCCATTGCATCAGCCGTGTCAAATTATTGAACGAAGAGATATTCGTAGGTCATTGTAAAGATTTTCTTTTTGCCTTCCGAGCACGGATATTAAATTAACATGTGGGATGCAGATGAGATAGAACAAAGCAACCGGCCGAACCAACGCTTATGGAAGTTCTCACGCAAAACTTCCAGCACTCTTTCTGGATTGATGCTGCTTCTTTAAATAACTCAGATAAATACTAATGCTGGAATGTATATTCAGTATAGGCTGAAATTTCGACTTCGCCTACAGACGGAGTTAATGACTTATCGAATTATCGTGATACCTTGAGGGATGCAGAAGCACTACTTAACTACATATATGTAAGCTTTTCGTTATTAAAAGAAAACTACTCTAACAGCACCAATCAAGAAACAGTGGTTGCTCCAGTGTCACTGCGTTTAGTTAGGCCTCTAAAGATCAGGACTATTGACCTTAAATTAATTATTAAAATGCCCCACCCAAATAAATTCTGGTCTACATAAAAGACATTAACCTTGGGAGTCTGGGTGGGTGGACCAAACAAAGAAATGTGTATCCAAGCGTCATGCTCGAGTTAAATCGTTGTTGGTAATTCAAAGGGGAACAAATGTTCTGGTACAGCAAATTAACGAATAACCAATCCAGAACACGAGATTTAAAATTAAAATAGGGTTATTTCGTGTGGTTTCCGTAAGTTCAGATAAGAGATAAGGCAGCAGTATGCTTTTCCTTACCTTTCACGGATTGGAAAACATCCAGGGACTCAGCCCAAAACCAGTTACAAGAGAATTAAACTCTACGCTGTGGCGAATTTGGGAGAACAATGAACGATCGTAACGCAAAATAACACAGTATGTGACAGCTTACAATAACGCGAAGAAACACGCTCTGAGACAATGCGAGTCTGAGTAGTACCGTACAGTACTGCCTTACAGATTTGGCGTCATGTAATCTGGTACAGTACACACATACCGACGTTTCTGACGAAGCTATTGCTTATATCTTAAGACTACAAAAAATAACCTAAAAGAAAGAAAGAGCAAAATTTTCAGAATTATTTGTGCACAACTACCGTAGTAAACGGTGTCACATCCAAGGAGACCTGTACACATACACACAACAGTAAGAAATTTCAATAAAAATCTATGTTGGAACTGCGCGTCAGTACATTGCTTTGTTCAAGGTAACTTCAACACGAAAATCAACGGCTACGAGAAAGACCCATCAGAAGTTCATATATGTGTCATACAGGTTTGTCTTCGTTTCAACATTCACTACAATCAAAATGCTCTGTACACTGAGTCGGGTTATTATCACAAAAACAAATTGAAATAATGACTGCTGTTCACGTTTTAATAATAGCATTAAAACAAATCTGTAAAAATAATTATTAGTTTAGGAAATTAGTTTAAACTTATACAAAGACATTTTAAATTTAAAGATTAGTTTATTAATTATTAACTTACGTTTTAAGGTTGATCACAAGACATACTATTAATACACTTCCTGCACGTCCTTTCCACCAAAACACTCACAAGAACGCTTCAAAAACCCGTTTTAGGCGCGTCCGAAAAATTACGAAGAGCGACTATTAGTTTAGTCATGTCTGTACGTATGTCTCTCTGTCCGTCCGTCAGGATCTTCATAAATATTGATATTTGAATATTTTTCAAAATTCTATAGGGAATATTTAATTTCTACTAAAATCTGAAAAAAGCGCGTACATTACATGAAGACCAATATACATTTTTATCACATCTCGCTCAGTTCTTCTTAGAATGAGAAATGTTTCAGATAAAAGTTTTATCGAAAATCAAAACATATTTTTTATGTTCAATAAAGTTATTTTTAATCGTGCCGTTTATGTGAAAACGTGGGTAAATATTGTAGATCAACGCAGGCCACAGGCGACAATATGGCGCATGCTCATTGCATATTGAATACCCACGGTTATAAAACAAACTCATAATGTGTAACACTTGGTGGTTTTCCACTGCAACAATGGTTGCACGAACACGCGTCAATGTTACGTTATACGTACAGTCCCCATATTGTTACTTCCTACTAAAGCCGAAACAACAGGGCAATATCTTTATATTTCCGCCATTTCAACTTAAAAACGCTTAATCGATGTTCCCGAAATTTACTATAACAATTAAGAAATTAGAAAACACCCTAATACGATAGTTTCAATTTCCTACATTCAGCGATTATAACAGATATGCGGATCTGTGAGAAAGAAGCGACACTAGCGCCCCTCATTTCTACTCGGAGGTCCAAAGTGATATATGTCAGTGGCACTTGGATAAATACACAAGTTCTTTGAAGGTAAAAATTTTATAAACTGTAAAAAGCTACATGATGACCGGAAGAATACATTATTTCGCTTAACTTTTATGGCAATAACTAATGAAACACTGGAGCTTGATATTTGAAATCTGAGATAAGGACATACTATGAAATATCTTTACATATTATACAAATTTCATGGAAAATCGCCAAATAAAATATGGTGCGACGCAAAAATTTGAGGTTATAACAGGGAAATTTAATGCAGACGAAGTATGTAATTAAGCAATTAGCTCTTCGCAAAAGTAAAATAAAACACCAATAACAGCATAAACTAATATGTGTATGTGTGTGTGTGTGTGTGGAACTAGAGCATTTTGCATAGGAAACTATGCTCCTTATGTTCTGCTCGGGATTCCTTGTAAACTGATCTCTAATATATAATGCAATTACATAGCAATACAAGAAAACAAATTATAATTAAAAGCAAAACTATAATATACACTAAATAACCAGAAAAATATAGAAGCCCAGCTAATCAGTTCAATGGTGTTGTGTGTTGATAATACCTTAAGCTAACAATGCTCCATTTGACACAATATTTATGTACATATAAAGGTAAATTTCAACCTACAACCTGCCATGAAGGCACAGAGAGAAAGTACAAGTATAGCTCTACTTTTCTTTAACCTCGGCGCTGGATGGGGGTGGGTTGTTAACCCCATGCCCCGACCGCATTAACCCCGGGAATGACACGGTATTCATTGTAACGGAGTCTCGGTGGGCTCCAGGGCCGGTTTGAATGGGTGCAGAAAATTTCGCTCCCACCAGGATTAGATCTCCGAACCGTCCAGTTCGTAGCTCTTCGCTATACCGACTGAGCTATCCCGACGCACCTTTTATTTCTATGTAACGTATAAAAGTTTTATACACGCAAAACACTATGAGGTTTGTGTCTCTTGCACGAACAATCTTCAGGGTTGTCATCCAATTTATATTTATTGCTTCTTTGTTGTCTGCGATTGAAATGTCGATCTTACGATTCAAATATCTCCACGCCTTTTACACAATTCTGCACAGTGGGTTTTGTATGATAGTATAAACAAAATCCTGTTTCAGGTAGCATATACATAAATTTTTCTTATATGTTCATATTTCTTAACAAAAGCAAGATGATGATAGAAACAGTCTGATCGGTTGTTCAAAACAAACCTGCTGCCCTGCGTTTTTTCTTCACACTGATCTACAACCTTTGTTTGTCTGCACTGTTGCAGAAATGTAAGATTAATTCTGGTATGTTTTCAGCTCATAACCTTTTTTAGCTGTTTACAGGCCGTACAACTTACTCTTGACAATAACAACGCGCGCATAAAACTATTATGTAAACATTAGTGTTTTGTCAAACGAACACTTTTAAGTTTAATTTGTTACACATTGTTTTGTGGCTTCCTCTTAGTCTGATATTTTCCCCTCATTTTAACATTAGTATGAACGGTACTTAATGTAACCGACCAGGCAGATTTCAATACACTGATGTAATGCACGGTGACGGTGCCATAATCTGAGAACCTGTAATGTAGGAAATGTCTGTACTACAACATATTGTTGGATAGTTTTATGTGTTGCGCTAAATGACTTTGTTCTTCTTTCTTCAGCCCTTAGTATGCAAAAAAAAAAAAAGAAAAAAGGAAGCTCCGACGGAAAAAAATAAAATTGGAACTGTGGAGGAGGAACGCCCCTGAACTCT
>Ga0136643_10019083_pt1 | contig 10354 bp, 12 predicted proteins | sample TergutLab28metaG_FD_96883 | JGI IMG/M metagenome (GOLD analysis project Ga0136643, IMG submission 96883) | Labiotermes labralis P1 segment gut microbial communities from Petit-Saut dam, French Guiana - Lab288 P1 (version 3) (version 3) | ecosystem: Host-associated > Arthropoda: Insects >... | reverse complement strand
GTGACCAATTCAATTAGCCTTCCGTTTTCTTATTTCATGTAGGATATTCCTCTGCTCATTGACTCTAAGTAACACATCTTTATTTCTCACATGATATGTCCAACTGATCTTTTCCATCCTTCTCCAGTACCACGTTTCAAAACATTCCAGGTATTTCTGATCAGCTGCTCGAAGCGCCCATGTTTCAGCACCGTACAAAGCCATGCTCCAAACGTAGCATTTTACTAGTTTCTTCCTCAAATTTAAGTCCAATTTGCTGGTAAGGAGAGTCTTCTTCTTGTTGAACGCAGCTTTTGCCATGGTAATGCTGGATTTAATTTCACACGTACATCTTCCATCATTTGTTAATATGCTACCCAAATATTTAAAACATTCCACATTCTCCAGTTCTTTTTGGTCTATACGAACATCATTCCACAAAAATATACTCCACACAATACAACGTTTTAACTTGTAATATTTTATACTTATCGATATGAAGCTCTTTAAACCGTGAATTTAAACCAGAACTAAAATATTTTTAAATATGGAGTGATCCCGACATATTAAAAGAATATTTGTGTTATTGTACTCATCACAGTGAGAATGGCCATATGAGTGGCCGAAACGTGTCGATGACTGCTATGCAATTAAATTACATTCGTGCATCCAAGGGCATTTGGTGGTCTTTTAAAAAAAGTGTATAACTCATTAACGCACGAAACATGGAGCATATAAAACAGGAAAAAAAATTAATTTATTTAAGTTATGTATACTTAAAAACCCCTATCTCTCAGCCTGTGCACCGGACGGCCATCTATTGGTGCGATGATACCAGATGCTGTATAATACAATTTTGAACTTCTGATGATGAGCACATGGTGCTCGAAACATGTAGAGGCATATAATAAACTTATTATAAAACAAGATTTTGTGCATCAGGTTGGTTAATTACTAAGATCCTAATATGGACAGTTACAAGGTCCGGAACTTGACGTTCAGGTGGCCGTGCATCGTGATAAATTCTTATAATAAAACCAACTAGATGCACTAAATTCTCAAATTTATTTTTGGAATAAAACTCTATATGTTTACGGACAGTTACTCTGTCCATCATCAGGAGCTTTTCACTGCCACACACAACAAACCTGTATGACATATACCATTGCTGTGTATTCAGTGAAAAACTCCTGTTGATGGACAGAGGAACTGTCCGAAACATGTAGAGTTTTATTCCAAAAATAAATTTGAGAAATTAGTGCATCTGGTTGGTATTATTATAAGAAAGTCCGTAATATATGCGTATCTCGTACTACGTCATGCAAATGCAAAAGGAGGAGAGCTCTGAACCGATAGTACTTCCTTTGTCTGAGGCACGTAGAACAGAGAAACAAATGAAAGACAAAAAGTGACATGACTTTCATACTGAACAGACGAATGTGTTTGGTATGTGTTCGGTATGCCAAAGGAACTGAATACTGCGTCACCAAACTCCAAGAGCAACCAACTGCACAATTACGTACGGCCCACGTGTTGCTGAGACTACACCGTACGTTAATATAATATAATATAATATATAATGCTTGAAAAAAACAGTTGCCCTCTTTGTCAATTTCTGAATCACGAACGTTCAGCAGTACTTCACCTACAAGTACACGTGTCTGCGCGTGCGCGCTCATTCACAGAAGGTGACACACTCAGCAAATGGCCTGAAGTGGTCAACGTTTGTAACGTGTAACCATTTCGGATTATCACAGCGGTTGTACTAAAAATTCAAATCTTCTGGGATGCAACACCGTGCCAACTTGTCAAGGTACCAACCCACATTCACAATGCAATATGATTCTTCGAAACGTCCTGAACTATGTACCAAACGACACTGCGTGACAACTGACTCTTTCCCACATGTACTCCGGACGCACCCTGTTCGAATTTCGTCTCACACGCTGATCTCCTGCCTCATGTTGTTGTTGCGTTATTATTATTATTTGCTGCGACTGAGTTGTCACTCGGTGGCAGTAGTCCTTACACTAGTACAGACAAAACAAATAAGAATAAATATACATAAACGAAACAAAACAAAAAAAACAGTACAAACAATTCAAAACACAGTATATACAGGTATACATACTGCCAAAACACTCACACAATTTTCAAAACACCCCCACATACACACACTCACACATACACAAGTTAAAACAACCACATTACAAGATACAAAACAAATGAAATAGTCACAATACAATCAAGCACCCTCAGTATAAGGTCACCCCAAAGTACGTGGTACTTTTGTCGCCAAGAACTTCACCGTAACTCACTTCACTGCAAAATGAAATCACTGCTCACCTTCCTCAATCTCTGCACAATAGTGATGAGTCGCTACTGAAACGAACCAAGTATATACCAGACTATGAACAGAAAAGACAGTAACGCCGCGATATACCGGCAACCAGACAAACCTTTCCGTCACCCATTCTGCCTAAACTGCAGGCGCTCTAGTACCTACCCAGCAAAACGTCTACGTGACAACAGCAAGAATATATTCGTCCTCTGACATGAGAAAGTAGATTTAAGAGGTAACGTTGTCCTTGTACACGTCACGGAGGCATGTTTGGGGGTGCAGGTAAGCTCCAGCGATTCTTACCCTCGCACTACGTGGGGGTGGGTGGTCAACGCCACACCCCGGCCGTTTTACCCCCGAGAAAGAGATCTGGTAGCCTTCGTACAGAAGGCTGGGCGTTGTTTTTTCTTATCCATTTCAAAACCACCTTCCCATTTACAACTACGTCTTCCAAGTGGCATCCTTCCTTAAGATTTCCTCACCAAAACCCTGTGTATCCTTCTCATCACTCCCACAGGTGACAAATGGGGCCGCCCCTCTCATCCTTCTTATTTGACTACTCCAGTCACTGAAATGTTCGGACCATCATCGATATGCTTATGATATACGAGGCGTTCTACAAACAGCCAACACCGAGAGTTATACCACTGTTCCACGTTAAGGGTAGCATTCTGCTGCCCGCTGTAAGGGAGGGCGAAAACAATAGCAGGCCGCAGAGATGAATCAATGCGGGCAGGTCCAAGTAAAGTACATGGCTCGTTGTAATTCCCAGTGATGCCGACAACCATTAGGGTACACAGACTGTATGACGAATAGAGGTCGCACAAATTAAGTCTCTGGGGCACTAAAAATGGGAAATGCCATAAGCTGTGGCCTTCGCACGGAATGATATGGAGATTTATAACGGAGCTACCTATGAAGGCGAGAGAGATTAATAGGGACGAGAGACAGAAAGAAAGAAAGGAGATCTTTAGTTATTATGGGTTGGCTCACCGACCAGCCATTCGATACGTGATGTTGTACATAAGGAAGGATGGAAAACAGTGTTGGTCGTGCTCCGAAAACAACAGCTCTGTGACTGTTCCAGATACGATATTCGTTATAGATATCAGTTACGAATTCTGTCTTCACACCAACAAAAACTGGAGCTCAGACAGCTCAGTCAGTTGGTACAAAGGACACAGTAACACAACCAGGCATTCCACTCCACGTATGGGCTAGAGAAATTTTATCCTCTCCAAAACGCCCTAACCTTCTCTGGAGCCCAGAGAACCTCCTATTCAGTAGATACAGGAAGTTCCCCGAGGGCGAAGCTGATCACACTTAATTAGTGTGAAGGTCGAGAATGAGTGGAGCTATACCTTCATTGTCCCATATACGTTCATGGCTTCCAAAGAGACAACTTTGCCTTCCACATTTACATCCAGAAAAGCACGCTTCTTCTCCATATTGAAAACCATGCATGTTCGTATTGTCTTGATCTCCAGGATGAACTAGAACTTCTTGGACTATTAGACCCCCCAAGATAAAGGCACTACAATACTTCTAGATGTCGGTACCTACTGACCATGAAGACTTTAATGTTATTCTTGTTTGGCGTAACAGCCCAAATCAGGTACTGGTGGCCTCATTATTTAGGTATCTAGATCACACAAAAAAAAACACACACATACACAGACCCGGCAGCACTCCTCTGAACAGGTGATCATCTAGTCGCACAGTCCGCTACCTACCTACAACAGACCAACAGCCATTTCCTCAGCGCGATCCCTGCAACCGAGCGGCCGCAGAACTAAGCCTTATACCGCACAGCCACCGGGATCGGCTGAATCTTCCCGTACGGAATTACGTAACACACTATTCATGATTATAATGCACAGGCTAACATAGAATTTAAAAATCTGTATTTTTCAGCTTCCAGTAAGGGATAGATCGCTTTGTAGTCTAGAAGCAAGGATCTTGTCACGAAATTTTAGGTGAACAAGCGTAATTAAGAGTTCATCTAAAGTTTCTCCGTGTTTCATATCGAACTGACTTGTAGAGCAGAAGGGCCACCCAGACCGCTAGTCTACAGCGTTCTGCAGCACTGACTTCCTTTACAACTTGTACATCAGCGGATAAATACTGACTGCCACAAGGGCGCGGACGTCCACTGGGTAAGTCGAACACCAATTACGGAGAGTTCCCTTCTTCAGGATGATTGCATCTACGCGACCGTGTTGGCGCAAATCATTCAGATAAGCCAGGCTTAAATTCTCGTTTATCAAGGCTAAGCAATACAATGCAATTTAACTGTCGTCATAAACCATTTTTTCGAGCCGCTTTAACGCTACTGTTATCACTACCGTATACATTTGTCCTTACGAGCAATTCCTATAATAAAGCTACTAAACTTGGATACGTCACGTAAGCACGTAACAGGTAAATAGTACCGGTAAAGGTTACATTAAACTTTTAAGGCCTAGTGGTTAGCCTACGCACTGGAAGACTTAACAATGAAATATCAGCAATACGGCCACACAAAATATTTACATATTCCCCACGAGCCTTGCACAAAACAGAGCTTATTTCTGGACAGGCTAGAGTATTCAAAAAATCTACCACAGTATGCATACAAGTTCTTAACAGCTGTCGCTACAACAATACATGCACATAGCTGTAACAGCTGTCGCTACAACAATACATGCACATAGCTGTAACAGCTGTCGCTACAACAATACATGCACATAGCTGTAACAGCTGTCGTTACAACAATACATGCACATAGCTGTAACAGCTGTCGTTACAACAATACATGCACATAGCTGTAACAGCTGTCGCTACAACAATACATGCACATAGCTGTAACAGCTGTCTCTAATATAGTACATGCACAGACATAAGCAGTCGTCGTTACCCTACAACCTGGCAAAAGAATTAACTTGATTTTATAGTATTTTTGTGTTTCTTTTTAGGCCTGTCACAGAAAATGGGAAACAGAATATTTATCTTTATACACGTAACTATTCTCTAGGGTGGACCAAATGGACAGCCAGAAGAAACAAAGACACCAACACATACCAACAAAAATTTTGGACACTTTGTAAATGAATAACAAAACATTTTAAATAACTCCAGTTCGCATTCAAAATATCACGACTTTTCTTGTTGATTTTTCACCTTCGCTCGTTCACGTCCCTCAGTATCATTCATCCAACGGAACTGACACAAAAATGTCAAAATACATCTAAACGTTTCGCAAGAAACTAACTGACCACACAGGATCTGTCGCTAGATTTCGCGTGTTTGAAAGCTGGACTACTAGCTATAAGGCACAATGTGTCCGGAATGTCGTGCGTTCAGGAAAATCTATCAATTTCTTCCGTAGTTTCCTTCGGCCATACCACCAACGATCAGCTGGCGCCAAAATTCCACGCTACAATGCATGTTTGTCATGCTGCACTTAAAGTATTATCCAAATTTCATCACAAAAACGAACTCAATACAAAATTAATAATTCTGCCATAACACAGGAAACGCTAGACTTCTTCCCAAGGTCCACCCTGCCTGCAGCTCACCTGTGCGAGAAGGGAGAACGGCCAATGTCTGAGAAACTTCACAGCCTTTATAAATATTTTCCTGTAACAACACAACTGTATATATTTAGGAAGCATAGTGAACTGTGAAGCAATTAACAGTATTATTCGCGGGCTTCACGATGCATATCGACAGCATCTTACTACACGGCAGTCAACGTCCAGACACTGTTCGAACCTACAGTGGTGGAGAACAGAAATGTATAAAGAATTTTAATGGGGGAACCTGGCGGAAGGGGACCACTTCTAAGGCATGGCCGTGATTCGGAGGTTAATAATATACATTCGTCTTAAAGAAACAGCATCGGAAGTCTTGATGTGGATTGATCTGACTCAGAATACAGACAGGCAATTGGTTGCTGTGAACATAGTAATGAGTCTCCGGGTTCCATAAAATATTGAGAACTTGACTAGATAAGGGAAGATCAACTACCGAAAAGAATCTGTTCTATGCAGTTAGGCACTTAGTTACTTAGAATGCCGTACAATAAAATAAGAGAGTGTTCAGGAGTACAACATTCGTTCCTTGTATTTGAACAGTGCACCGTTCTGTAGCATAGTAATACCGTAATACTTGACGCTAGGATGTTACTTCGTGTCTCAGTTTCAAGTTTCTTGTCTCCTTACAACTTTACTGAGCAAACTGCGATCGCCGACCTACCGCAATGGTTGTTACTGCTAATGTTTTAAGTGTCTGACGTTCAGGTGACAGTGCATCGTGATAAATTCTTATAATAAAACCAAATAGATCAACTAATTTCTCAAATTTATTTTTGGAATAAAACTCTACATGTTTCGTACAGTTCCTCTGTCCATCATCAGGAGTTTTCACTGTACACACAGCAATGGTATGTGTCATACAGGTTTGCTGACAGCTTGCGAGCTGTCAGCAAACCTGTATGCGGAGACCTGATTTCGACACCAGGTATGTCCATATGGTTTTTTTTTAAATAATAATACCAACTAGATGCACTAATTTCTCTAATTTACTTTTGGAATAAAACTACATGTTTCGGAGAGTTCCTCTGTCCATCATCACGAGTTCTTCACTGTACACACAGCAATGGTATATGTCACACAGGTCTGCTGACAGCTTGCGAGAAGGATCAGGAAGGAACGTCCTGATCCTGCTCGCAAGCTATCAGCTAATCAGTATGACACATATCATCGCTGTGTGTACAGTGAAAAACTCCTGATGATGGACAGACGAACTGTACGAAACATGTAGAGTTTTATTCCAAAAATAAATTTGAGAAATTATTGCATCTAGTTGGTCTTATTATAAGCATACTTTAAGTGGAGTTACTGGGCGCTCTTAAAATGGGTAAGGGACAATCGGGTCCGTTAAAGCTATATATGAGAATTAATCATTTGGATTATCACTACCACTACCAATGCTATACGTTTTGTTCTTCCAACCCTTCTCAAAACATGACTTTTGATTCCGAATTGACTTTGTTACCTCGAATATTCCAAGGATAAAATTTAATTTAGGACTAATCTTTTCAGCAACAGAAGTTTCAAAATATCAGTACACGGGCACTGCTATATGAAGGAAATATAACAGGAGACAAATTGTATCCCTGTGCAAATTTCAGTAACTGAAACGTGATTCATTCAAGATCCCAAAAAACACTTAAGACTTGGGAGTAATTCTAAGAGGCAAGTATGTGTGTCTGTGTGTGTGTCTGTGTTTGGGTGTGTGTGTGTGAAAATTAGTTACCAAAGTCTCAGACAGCAGTAATTTTTCATGAAAGAAAAATGTGTTCCCATTCCCAATAAAGCTTTAACATAAAAAAAATGAAATGAAACTGTTTTCCAATCCAACGAAAGTCTAATTTCATTCCCATTGATGATTTATGGAAATATTTTGCCTTAGACGTTAAGTAGTTTCCGCATTTGCCGTTGCTATTCATCTGTCTCAACTTAGCTACTTGAGACAGTATAAACAACACAACCCGTGAAACGAGACTGAAACTAGAGCGCGAATGTAAAGTAAATACGAAGCCTTATTAAATAAGAAAAGAAGTAGCGAATATTTATAAAACTCGACACCAGAGCAGTGAAGGTTGTTCTCACAAACGCAACACTCTCATAGCTTGGAAAATTAGAATAAATGAAACTACATCAAAAATTATATTCAGTGCTACGGTTTCCTCGCACGTGGCCCGTTCTGTCGCCCCGTGACGCATCCAACATTGTGTATGTCTCTACTGGAGCGAAAGAAACTGCGCTCTGCATATCAAACAAGCGTCCAAAATACAGTAAAATAAAAATATTTCTAACATATTCTTCATATTTGCACCGTTCATCATCAACATGTAAATATTTTATCGTCCAATTTATGCACAATTATACAAAACATAGATACAATTAAAATTATTAAATATTTAAAAGTCCTCCAACATGTTTCGGATCACAGAGGATCCATCATCAGGGAGTCGTGTACAGTGTTTGGCTAAAAATTACAAGAATGATTCTATCGTGTCCGTTGACATGGACAAGGTCGGTGTTATAGCAGCATATTCTGACCCGTTGTGCGTGTGTTTAGTTCACTGTATATGAAGGCAGTGGAGTACAGTGAACTACACACACGCACAACGGGTCAGAATATGCTGCTATAACACCGACCTTGTCCATGTCAACGGACACGATAGAATCATTCTTGTAATTTTTAGCCAAGCACTGTACAAGGCTCCCTGATGATGGATCCCTTGTGATCCGAAACATGTTGGAGCACTTTTAAATACTTTATAATTTTAATTGTATCTACATATTATATATTGTGCATTAGTTGCAGAATAAAATATTTACTTCTAAATTATCTTTGTCGGCTTCGTAAATTTATTCCAAATGCAATTCACAAACACACACACACATTTACGTCTCTTGTATCCCCTGAACATTTTCTGAGTTGGTCTACATTTTCAGAAGCAGGACGTTTCAGGAGCACCAGGTCCGATATGCATAGCGAGCAGCAAGACATTCTGCGAATGTGTAAGAACGGTGTTACAATGTGCCAGAAGGCGGATGGTGTCATACAACAAAAACACTTTATGTGATAATATGACCTGTGCCACATGACTGTGGTTTTCACTTCCAACACAGGGAACTAAAACTGTACTTTTTTTAATGTTTTGCTGACCGTGCGTCTCAGAATAATCTTAGTAATTAACCAACTTAAGGCACATAATCTTGTTCAATAATAAGTTCATTATACACGTCTACACGTCCAACCAGTTCTCTCCTAACCTGCGCACCGGACAGCCACCTACAGGTTTGATGATACCAGATGCTGTATAATAGAGTTTTGACCTCCCGATGATGAGCACATAGTGCTCGAAACATGTAGAGGCACATAATAAACTTATTATAAAACTAGAATTTCTGTATTAAGTTGGTTAATTATTAAGATTACTAAGATGAAACTGTACATTCACTTTGAATTCCAATCTAAACTGTGTCCTGTTTCCGACAGGTGCAAAGGATATTTAGCTCATCATGCATACTTTTTGGAGGGAAGATTAACCCTCTAAAGCAGATTTACCCAAAAGTTTCTGCTCGCGGATCCCGTTGGCTTCGAAAAATAACTCAAGGATCCTCACAAACTGGCCCACTTTAATGTAGAGTATTCGGATGACAGATACCCAGCATTAAATATGTATATCTCAGAATTGATTTTAAATAGCCACGAAAGCATACCAGCAGCATATGTAACAAATAATTGCATGACTTAAGCTTAATCAAAATTATTGTCCCTCGCTTCGTGAGTAAAGGTGATTCCACATTTAGATCTTAGGGTGTGTCATCCCCGTTGTGTCAGGTCAATAACACAAAGCTGTAGTGTGTGTATATCTATATATACATACAGTCATGAACACAACAATATTACAGTCAGTAGCGATATATAATATACAGCTATATGCTTCGGCCCTGTTTGTAGGCATGTTACAATTATAAGACGTTCAAAATTGATGTAACTCCTTAACATGTTTGATTATATAATTAGTATACCAACTGATGAACATATATAATAATTCCACATTACAACATATAAATTGCTACGACATGTTTCGATCCTAAGTTCATCATCAGGGAGCTATATTTTCCTCGCTAAAGTCACTATTAAAATTAGTCACTGATTAATTTCGTTGTATAAACAGGGTGTTGTGGCAGCATGTCTTATTGTGTTAAGGTTATGGTGTTGAGAGTGCCCGACTGCGGGTGTGCGTCCTGTGCTTTGCTGCTCATTGAAATTATTAATAAAATTAATATTGTTGCATCTAGTTTGCTGTTTATATTACTGTATAAATGATGCACGGTCACACAAACTTCAAATCAAAGTAATGTTGTGTCCTTGTTGCAGTGTTGGAAAAGAGTACTAGCGTGTTTGTGTGTGTGTGTGTGGTGTTTGTGTGTGTGTGTGTGTGTGTGTGTGTGTGGTGTGTGTGTGTGTGTG
>Ga0136643_10019080_pt1 | contig 10354 bp, 4 predicted proteins | sample TergutLab28metaG_FD_96883 | JGI IMG/M metagenome (GOLD analysis project Ga0136643, IMG submission 96883) | Labiotermes labralis P1 segment gut microbial communities from Petit-Saut dam, French Guiana - Lab288 P1 (version 3) (version 3) | ecosystem: Host-associated > Arthropoda: Insects >... | reverse complement strand
CATAACTCCGTAACCGTCCAAAATCGGACACATGTTTATATGAACTTTTTTGATCACAAAGACCTAGGAAATCACCTCCTGCAGTTATGCCCTAAAGTCGTGAAACACCCTGTATATAAGATACATCCATAACACATCCTGAATCTTGTGCCCTTTTAGTCTTCAACCGCACACGAAGGAGGATGAAAACCGAGATGTCTCTCAAACAGATTTCTCAGTTATTCTCATGATTACATGGTGAAACAAGGCCTGTCTGATAACCCATATCAGTCTGCACATCACCTACAAAGTAACATACCATCAGATAACATTTGCTGAACAGCTTTTGTATCTTCTATGATAATCTGGTACACAGAAAAACCTTTTCAAGTCATTATATTGCTATTCCATTTCTATTCATGCCAAGAGACTGCCTTGCCTTATTACAACAAGCTTATCTCTCGACACTCAATTCACTATCATCGAGTTTCCCTGAAAGGTTCACCAGTACTGAGATTTATGTGCACTGCCTTTCTGAAACTAATTATCTCTTATGGACAGAAAATCATTTTCAATCTAAACCACAAATACAGCATCCTTTTATCAAGTACTTCAGTAAAGCAGCTGCCACAGAAGCTTTTATCATATACAAAGCCTGTATCCACTGGGAACGTACCATCCATTTCTCCCCTGGAGTTCAGCTTTCCTTTTTTTCACACTTTCTGAAAATATCTTTTCACATATAAAACAGCTCTTGTCTGAAAATATTCATAACTTTCCTTTCAATACTGTCTTTCAATTCTTGCAAAGACTGTGGATACTTCACATGAACTATGTTTTCCAGTGTTTGCCACAAACAATATAGATTCAAGTCTGGTGACCCAGGGGGCCACAGTCCACAAGTTATCAACCACACTTCAAATATTTCTTCTAGAGCAGTCACCTATAAGTGTGCCATGTTTGATATGAAAATGTCCTGCATGAAGTAACCTTCCATGTTTTTCTTCTTCTGCTATTTTCTAGAGAACAGTGTCAGAAATAACCATACAGAGCATAAGAAATTTGTTGTTTCTTTCAAGAAACAAAGACCCTGTGATTTTGCATGCACTCACGGCACACAAGATCCTTGACGAGGTCCAGTAAAGGGAACTCAAGAACCATGTGGCAACATTTTGGAACACCAACATCTGTTATTCTGTTCACATTCATATTTATCACACATAGTGACTACCTGCATTCTATGATTTGTAACATGACTGATCGCCCATCTCACGTTCAAACATCGGCAAACCTCACTGGCCAAGCCATCTATTAACCATTTAAAGACGAAGCGCTTTATTTAAAGACCCAGTCTGTACCGCGCTGTAAACACTTTTCATCTCGGTTATAAAAACCAATCAGTTTATGGTGCAATTGGCACAAGTAGCTGTTTGTTCTCAGATAAATACAAAACACATAAATACAGTGTGGGCAGAGCGTACAGTTGTTGAATGTTAAACTGGTGGTGCATCACGTGACCGGTTGCTTTTAAAAGGTTAATGTGGAAATCACATTATCTTGTACCTGCAGGCATGATTAGCTGAAATATTTACAGCATTCACCTGAACTCCAGACCTTATTCGAGCATGTTATTATTCCTGATCATTCAGATAACAATGAGTGATGGGTATATTTTAAATTTGATTACCTATACGTGCAAACAGCTCAGCCAGTACAGACCACACACACACACACACAAACACACGCACACACACACACACACACAATATTCGTGCATGCATACACACACACACACGGAAGACATGCATTCTGTAACACTGTAATTAACACTGAGACAGGTATACAGAACTGCTGCTTGTCAGTGACACATCAACCAACCATATGACCTCGTAACAAAACTTCGTTTTACTTCATACTTCCCACACTGAATGGTAATGTGGTCAGGTATACAAAATATTACAACTGCACACTACAAAGAGTATCAGTTACCACAGACAGCCAAGCTTTGCATCGATCACAATGTTTGGCTGGAAGACAACCCAATTTGGGGAATCTGTGTACTGTTAAGGAACATTCAAACCAATCTGCTAATAACACATTACATATATAAAATCTGACAACAAAATAACTCTACAGATTCAGGTCTTCTGGGATGTGATGAAGGCAGTTCCCAACATATCACAGGATCTTACTGCATTCACCTTCTGGGTCAAACAGTCCACAAAGAAGGGTTCTTGGAATCTTTTGACACTGAAGATCCCAAATCTATGACATTTGACATGGAAACTACTTGCCCAATGACATAGTTTCATATCCCAGAAGACCTGCATCATAACAAACACTGCTTGAGAGCATCAAATGTCACAAGCATATTCCTTCTTGATAAACTAACAGTTGCTCTGTTACTGAAAAATTCTCTACCTACGAATTACAATCATGATAGGCCTTCATCATACGTAATTTCATTTTTTAAATTCACTGTTTAATATTTTATTGGACAAGCAGAAGGCATAACTACACCCACCCACCCACCCACTGAAAAACTTATGTTGTATTGTGCCTGCTGAATGTGTTTATAAATAGGGGGATATCACTTCCACAGTAGAACCTTGGAATATCGGAATATGCGGGAATCTGAATAGGTTATGGACGTCAACACGAATGTGGCACTGTACTGCATAAATCACAACAGTGGAAAGCGCATTACACTTTGTGATGCTGCCAACAGAAATTTGAAAAACGAATGTTGGCCTGCTGCAAGGAGGAAGCAGTGACAGTTGATTGCAGAAGATGCCATACTCTTTAATCTATAATTTCTTACTTTTCTTTGATTTGATAAGGACATTTTTTACACACTGAACATGTTTGACTCCACATCTGAACATAAGGCATGTTTGTCCAAGCTCCCACATGTGCCTTGCCTTCTGAAATTTTTGTCCATGTAACTAAAGTAGTTCTGGAAAAAACTACATTTAAACATTTTTTTGCAAAGCACACTGTTAAAATGAGTAAGCCACTTGGTCAGCAAGCAGCTGGACTGCCGGGAGCAAACGTGCCGGTATCCCTTGAAATTCTGTAGACAAAATATATGAGTTTTTAAAGTGTAATAAGTTTTTCACCTAACAGAACATAATCAATAACTGTACATTTGGCAACTCCTGTGTTACTTATGTTTAACCCGCAAATTACTGAACTACTGAAACCATGAGGGTTGTTTGACCGTGCATCTTTCTCATGAAATAAAGTGAAATACCAACTTGATGCAACTAGGTAATTTTATTCATGTATTCTTAGCTCGACATGTTTAGGGTACATACGCCCATCATCAGGAGCACGGTTTTCTGCACCGAGTTTTTGGAAGGGTGGTGGTCTTGAGAGCCGCTGCATAGGTCGTGTGCATGGCGTGGCTCTCGAGACCACCACCCTTCCAAAAACTTGGTGCAGAAAACCATATGCTGCAACTCAACATCTAATGCTCCTGATGATGGGTGTATGTACCCGAAACATGTCGAGCTACGAATACATCAATAAAATTACCTAGTTGCATCAAGCTGGCATTTTACTTTATTTCACTTACTGAAACCACTTATCTTAACCCCGTAGACATTCTCAGTTGATACATGAAACCACTCAAACCTGCCTCTTGAGTGCTTCATCCTTCACTGAAATGCTGCAGCCATTGTAAATAATGCTTCTTGACATACAAATACCATACTTGACAGCCATGGCACAAAACAAAGGTACAGAGCAGACACCAGCTACTGTCATGCAGTGAACAGTAAAGGACACTCTGAATAATATATATCAAGGATACACAGTTCACAGTTGATGTGCGCCGGCTCTACCAACATCTGACTGCTTGTTGCCAGAGGCAAACACAAGGTGAAAGGTTTGATAGGTCGTAGACTCGCTACAGGCTGGTGATACATCACAAATCCATCAAATTCTCCTGCCAGGTTGATATCAAACAGCATTGACGTCTGTTAAAAATAAAACATACTCTTTCATTCCTTGACCAGAGCCCAATACATATACATATATACAAGGGCCGTTCAGTGGGAAACCGGAAAAGTTGTATTAAAAATCGCGTGTACGACCAATATCATTGTGTGTAGGGTATGTGAAGGCAGTGACCTTGAGCTACCAAGAGATGGCATTGGCTGTACCAGATTGAACCGTAATAATATAATTATTTCAGTGTTTGCAATAAATGCTCTGTAAACAAAAAAAATCCGGTTTTCCATCGAACATACTGATATATAGTTTCCTGTCATTCCTCAAGGGAACATAGGGCCCTCACATAGTTTTGCCATCTGACATGATTACTGGCGAGTATTCTGACTTTGTTCTATACTAAAAGTCGTCACCATAGTGTCCGTCCGGTTATTCTTTGTGAGGGTTTCAGTAATGTGTTGTTCTAAGGCGTGCGGGTGATTAACCCCCAGCACCCAAGTCTGGTGATGGGATTGCCGTCTGTAGCTTCCAGACAGAGCCCAATACGTAACAGAATCAAAACGTATTGTCAGTATACCTTTGAAGCCTGATGATGTACTACAATCAGGTTGTCAACTACATTCACTGCAAAACGGCCGCTCATATCCAGTCTCAATATATGGCTCTTTTTTGCTGTAAACATCCTGTAAAGGTAAAAAATAAAAATTTTTAATAATATCATCAGACACAATACTTGTATATTTGTTATTTATTATGACTTTATACTACATGTTTCAGCCTGTGCTGCCAGCATCAGGTATATCTAAATTAAAAAAAACAATTTAAGAGGAAGGATAACTGCAAACATAAAATTTTTAAGACAGGAAAAAGGTTAAGTCTTCAGTCGAAACACAATTCACTCTCTCCTTCAGAGGCACAGGTTATGTTTCAGATTAATTAATCCATCATCAGGCCCTATATACAAGATAAATAGCAGGTAGGGGGGGGGTAAATTCACCCCCCTATCTGCCACTATTTGACTGTGAACTCAGTCTTGGGTTGCTTAGTGTGTGTTAAAAATACCGGATACATTGTTACGTTCCTTGTTCATCCATTTGTCATGCAAATTGCTTTTAAGAACAGGAACATTTATACATGGGTAATAGAAGATAAAATTCTTGGAAGTATTATTTAACTATAATTTCCATGTTACTTATATCCTAAAATAATTTACATATATTTATTTGAAGTCTAAAACAATTATATTTTTGTTCTTCCAGACACATAATAAATACACAATGTAAATTCTAAGCACACACTATGCATTGTTGATCCACATCCCATGACATACGATGTGTCGCATACGGAAAAGGAGAGATAACATCTTCCACATTTACTCTTCTTACACATCTGCCCATGGACTGAGTATACATATATATATATATATATATATATATGACATTGCTGATCTACGAGGCTTATTCAGAAGTAAGTACTGCTTCGATGTAAAAAACAATCGAGTAAGATTTCGTATAAAATTTTATTGTTATCAGATTCTACATTCTTCAAACAATTTTTCCACATATTCGCCGCCATTATTGAGGCACTTATCATAGTGGGGCACAAGTTTTTGTATACCCTCCTCATAGAATGTGGCCACCTGCGATGTTAGCCACTACTGACAGTGTCATAGAGTAGAGTCCTTGAAATCTGAGGAAAGTGCAGGGACAGATCAGAAATTGTGAGACGTCTGTCGTCACACACTCTTTCGTTTACCTTATGCACCAAATCATCATTCACCAAAGATGGATGCCCATTTCGAGCCTCATTGTGCACGTTCTCTCATCGTTCATTGAACATCCAAGCCAATTTCCTAACCATGCCATCACTCATTCATTGTCACCATACACTTGACAGATCTGGTGATGAATCTCACTTGGTAGCAAATTGCTAGAGTTCAAAAAACGAATTACAGACCGTATTTCACAGTCGGCGGCCAATTCAATTGTCTTAAACATGTTTAATGCACAGGAACAAACATAAACATAACACGAATTTCACGAAATGGCGTCTGTGGCTTCTCAATTGATAGAGGAAGTCACTGCACATGCGCAAAGTGACAGTCTTGAGGACACGTGAGAGATATGCGCAGACGGTACTTACTTTCTGAATAACATACGTATATGACCCTGGCAAAATAGCATGGGGAAGTCATCTACTTTCTTTCTTACACCTCTGTCATAGGTTTTAATACCTTTTAATTTATCTGTTTTTTATATAATACCAATGAGGTTTTTCATAGTTTTTAACCTTAGTTTGGGATCTTTTACTATTACAAGTTTATTGTAATTGATAAATGTGACGTGAGAACCCACAAAAAACACAATGAAAATACTGAATGTTGATACATCATTACATTATACCTGCTATTTACCTTGTACATAGGGCCTGATGATGGATTAATTAATCCGAAACACACAGCACATACCACTGAAAGAGAATGTAAGTTGTGTTTGAATGATGACTCACCCTTTTTCCCTCTACTGCATTATAACACAATGGGATTTGTTCCATTAACATATAATTGTTAAGGTTAGAATAAGATTTAATTCTTTACAGTTGAAGCAGACACATGAACCTTTATTCTTATATGGCAACTTCCACCGTAAACAACAAGATCTAATTCTTACCTTAAAAATTTTAAGTTTGCAATTATGCTTACTCTTAATATTTTGTATTCAGGTGTACCTGATAATGGCCAAAAGAGGCCAAGAACATGTAGCATAAAATCATAATAAACAAAAGTGTTGTGACTCACGGTATTTTTAATTAATTTTAGTTTTTAACGGTTACAGTATATTAACTTTAATTACCTTAGCAACAATATTAATAATTGTCCAACGAGATGCAACGCAAAGCAGTCTATTTATTATTCTGCACGTTCACTCCACATGTTTCGGGTGTCAACCACACCCATCACCGGGTGTACACAAAACTTTAACTACAGCCTCCCGTACTGGTCATATTTTTTGTGCAGCTACCTCCCTCCAACATGGCCAAGCTAGCTTGGCCACACCGGAGGAAGGTAGCTGCACAAAAAATATGACCAGTACCGGAGGCTGTAGTTACAGTTTTGTGTACTCCTGATGGTGTGTGTGGTTGACACCCAAAACATGTGGAGTGAACCTGCAGAATAATAAATAGACTGCTTTGCATTGCATCTCATTGGACAATTATTAATATAGATCAGCGATGCATGGAACCATAAACATAAAATACCTTAGCAACGTTTATATTACTGGGTCTGGTTTTTATAAGAAATATTTAATCCATGGTGCAGAGTCCTTCTTGAGAAGCTAACTGGTTTGCAGCTAGTCAAGAAATTCCCCGCATTTCATGGAACCCAAAGGTTCATTACCGCACTCACAAGCAATCAATGTTCAAGCAGATTAATATACCTACTACTCTACTTCCAGTAACGTCTGCACATGTATATCACGCACTCTGTTACTCAGCACAGTGCTGTAGAATAGCAAGAACTGCACTGGAAGCTCTACAGTGGTAATTGTCTTTGAAATTAAATACAACAAGTACATAATTAAATACAACAAGTACATAATTCCTCCATCAATAATTTAAATTTCCTCTTAATTTCTGTGAGCAATTGTCTACTTGGATTTAAACTCAGCAACCTGCAGCTGCAAATTATACTTGAAATTCAGTGGGAGAGGAGTAACAAGTTAGAGTATACTTCACATTTTTTTAACCGTGCATTGTGATATTTTATGTAATAGGAACCAGCAAAATGCAGTTTTTTCATTTATGATATAATTCAGTCATATTTTCTTCGACATGTTTTGAACAACCAAGTGTTCTTCCTCAGGAGGACCTGTACATGCAGTTTCATGGTATTTTTTCATGCACCCGTGTAAGCAGTCTGGTCGATGTCACGACATCGATGCGTGAAAAAATACCATAAAACTGCACATAAAAGTCTTCCTGAGAATGAACACTTGGTTGTTTGAAACATGTCGAAGACAATATAATTGAATTAAATCATTCATGAAAAAAGTGTGCATTTTGTTGGTTCTTATTACATAGGTTAAGAGTATTTCTAAATCCACACACACACAGGACACAAATATACATTGTCTTACTGATATTTCTACCTGTCCCTATTATGTATGTTAAATACTGCCAACCATTACATGTGGCAAGGTATCAGACAATTTGTAACCAATGGCACACTGCAATATAAACAAATATTATTACTTCTGCATTGTATAAATGACAACTTCTGCTCCTTGGCCAGTAACTCCACGAGGTTGATGTCGCAACACCACAACACTAGGGCACCCATACAGCGTTGCCAACGTCACATCTCTTTCCAGTAAGCATAACTTAGCGGGCTTTGGAATAACTCCCAATTCAACTATAAAAGAACAGCAAATTAAGACATGTAGTGTGCCAAAATGTACTAACTGGTAAGTACTGTCTTCCGTGATCATGTAGTCTGGTAGAAATGTTCCAGCATTTTTGGAAAAAGGGCTGTATCCATCCTCATGGTGACAACCAGCAGCAGGGGGCAGTACAGACCTCTGAAATGTCAGCAAATTTCAACCAGACTACAACAGCACAACATCCCAGAACACAGCAATCCTCACAATCGGCGATGTGAGAATCTCATGCCTTGTCCCATAAGTTACATACTAAAAGATATCCCAAAGGCAGTGAAACTCTCTTACAACGTTTCTGGGGGGGGGGAATCCAAAAAATCTGGCTTACTAAGCAGGAAAATGTCTTAGAAGGGTAAGCCTGAAAAATATATTATTTTGTAATTCTGTATGTGAACCAGCATTCTTTTACTAGAATATTACTCTATATAAAGTCTGCAATAAATGTTTCTTTTTCATCATCAACCACTTTTCAGGTCTCTTAACCTTCTTTCGCGATTTTGACTCATCCTAGACCAAAAGATTTTATCACAAACACAACACGTACGAACAGCCCATTCTTGCCAGAACTATGGTATAAACACTGATTTTACCATTACATATTCTGATGGTTTCACCTTTCCTGGCTCAGCTTTTCACTTATTGACTGAGTACTGTGTCTATTGTTAATAAAAATCCAACCAGATGCAACAGTATGCAGATATTTATTTACTGCAAAGCCACTCTACATGTTTCAGGTGTCACAGCACCCATCACCAGGAGTACTAGAAACTGTAACCGCAGCCTCCGGTACAGGTCATAATATCAGTACAGCTACTTCCCTCCAACATCCCGATCATGCCATGTTGCAGGGAAGTAGCTGTACCAGTATTATGACCTGTACCGGAGGCTGCGGTTACAGTTTTTAGTACTCCTGATGATGGTTGCTGTGACACCCGAAACATGTAGAGTGACTTTGCAGTAAATAAATATCTGCATATAGTTGCATCTGGTTGGACTTTTATTAACAATGAATTAGGATGCATGGAATCATGAGCTTAAAATTTAGTGTGTCCAATATTTACAATTCACATAAAAATGCAAATCTTTTGAAAGGCTCTTTCTGCAACAAAAATTTTCAGTAGCTTTCACACATTCAGCTTTTCTTGAATTGAGAGCAGCTTATGTTTCATGCCAGTTTTTGAAGCTGCAGCTCCGCTGATTACGCGATCAATAATTAATGGCGCCACAGAACAACTCTACACATGAGCAATTTGAAGTGAACTCAATATTTGTATAAATTCTGCACACAGAATATTTCACATCACTTAAATTAAAACAAAACGGTTACACAACAAGTTCCATTAAACTCATGGCAATTACTTACTTACTTACTTACTCCATGGTGCAGAGTCCTTCTTGAGAAGCTAACTGGTTTGCAGCTAGTCAAGAAATTCCCCACATTTCACGGAACCCGAAGGTTTATTACCGCACTCACAAGTGTCCGCCACCTTTCTCTATCCTGGGCCAGCCCAAACCAGTCCACATACCCACATCCCACCTCCTGCAGATCCATCCTAATATTATCCACCCATCTACGCCTAGGTCTCCCCAGTGGTCTCTTTCCCTCCAACTTCCCCACCAAGACCATATACACCCCCCTCTCCTCACCCATATGCGCCACATGCCCAGCCCATGTCATTCTTCTCGATTTTATCACCCGCACAATATTGGGTGAGGAGTACAGATCATTCAGCTCCTCGTTATGCAGTCTCCTCCATTCCCCCGTTACCTTGTCCCTCCTAGGTCCAAATATTCTCCTGAACACCATGTTCTCAAACACCCTCAGCTTCCTTTCCTCCCGCAATGTCAGCGACCAAGCTTCACACGCATACAAAACAACAGGCAAAATTATAGTTCTATATATCTTGATCTTTAAATTTTTGGATAGCAACCTGGAAGACAAAAGGTTCTGCACCGAATGATAGCAAGCATTTTCTGACCTCAAT
>Ga0136643_10019078_pt1 | contig 10355 bp, 5 predicted proteins | sample TergutLab28metaG_FD_96883 | JGI IMG/M metagenome (GOLD analysis project Ga0136643, IMG submission 96883) | Labiotermes labralis P1 segment gut microbial communities from Petit-Saut dam, French Guiana - Lab288 P1 (version 3) (version 3) | ecosystem: Host-associated > Arthropoda: Insects >... | reverse complement strand
TTTTAAAAGGGGTGGGGGGAAAAAAATGGGGAGTTTTTTTTTGCGTCGAAAAAGGGGGGTTTGGGGGTGTGTGTGTGGGTGGGGGGGGGGGGGGGGGGGGGAGTCTTTCCTGAATGTGGTGATGAAACTTAATTTTCATAAAAAGTTGGAAAGTTCATGACTTGCCGAAGGAGTGTTGGTTTCCCAATAATAGCATCCTCATCAAAATCAGTAACAATTAAGAAAATACACGATGTTCCAAAATTTAATTACCGATAATATTCTCTCGTGTTAACAGGGATGCTAACATACGTGTTACACAACAGTATCACAGCATTGTGAGTGGTGCACTGGACACGGAGGATCTCGTTCCAAATAATTTGTATAAAATTATATAATTTACGAAGAAATCTACGCCGTATTTCAGTGTATGTTGTACTGAAAGGTTAACTGACTTTTTGATCACGTGTTATTACGTAATTTAAATTCTGGTACTTACCGCTCAATGTCTCAAAAATCCACCAATGGCATTTTTTTAAATTGTTACACCGTGCATGTTGTCGAGTTATTCAATTATTACACCAACCACTGCACTTACATAAAATTTATAAATTTTACAAATTAACGAAGCACAGAATGCACATCCGTAGTAGGGCACTCTTCGCAACATAACATTACACAACACGGCATCCTGCCACAACACCCAAATTGTACAACGAAATTAATCTGTGACGAATTCTATTGTGACTTTAGCAAGGAATATATAGCTCCCTGATGATGGTCTTAGGACCGAAACATGTCGGAGCGTTTTTAATGTTTCAATGTGTAAATTTTATATATATGCAGTGGTTGGTGTAATAATTGAGTAACCCACCAATGGAAATTCCCATTTCCCTCTTTCCAGGTCCCATGTGCATGTGTGCAATGGCTTGGTTGTTGTATGTGTGTACTCCTAGCACAAAGTAAATTGATAATCACCATTCAAAAGTCAGCAATGTTAATCCTTGATGCACGAACACTGGAATCTTCTTGAATCCGCGTCCATCTTTCGCGAGATTTGATGTTACTACTGCAGTGGTGTTGAAGGAGATTCTATTCTTCTAGGATTCTCAGCCTTGTGGAATGCTAACAAGCCACAGGTAGGCATGTCCAAGACAAATGGAATTTCCCGTATAAATGTACGTAGTTACAAGGCCACAATGCACTCCTGTGTACAAAACTGCGGTCATTCACATTGGAGAGTGGAAGCAGTAAAATAAGTACAATGGAGCATCCGTGGCTTAATTTAGAGTACCAACACGATATTTGCTTGGCGTGATTAAGAAAAATGTAATGATATATCCGGATAGCCGGTCTCCGGGACGAAGTTGGCATCCCAATCTCCCGAATACGAATTACGTTTCGGTAGCTTGGGCTGTTAAATTTCTTCTCGGGTGTAAAACTTTGAAAAATAATGATGGCCTTCATTTTACATAGGCTAAGTAGGAAATATTTATATTGTCATCGCTTGAAAAAAAATTGGATATATTCAAGGATGGAAAGTCTTATGTTTACAGTATATGATAAGTGAAGTCTATTGACATTAACATCTTTGCTGCACTTTATAACCGTTTACCAGTCATGCGGTTTTAGACTCGAAATTCGCGCATCATCAGTGTCTTTTTTATGTTAGTCTCATTTGTCTGGAAACATGTTAACATCAGCAGTTTCATCTGTTATTAGCTTGTTATTGTATTTATTATTCAGGCCCTTTTAGGTGCTTTCTCACAATTAGAAAACAAGATTATTGGCTTCGTCATTTCTCTTTGTCCTTCTATCTTTCCGCGTGAAACAACTCCGTTCCCACCGAACGGATCTTCATGAAATTTGATATTGGAATATTATTCGAAAAAATATTGAGAAATTTCAATTTTCATTAAAATCTGACAAGAAAAACGGGTAGCATTATATGAAGACTTGTGTCCGTTGATAATGATATCTTGCTCAGTTGTTTTTATAATGAGGAAGTGTTTCAGACAAAAGTTGTAGAGAAAATCAAGACACTAATTTTGTATCCGATAACTTTTTCCGAAAATCGCGCCGTTTATGAGATAATGTTGAAATATATGGTAGAGCCAGAAAGGCCACAGATAATATGTTGCAGCTTCGCACATTGCATGCTGGATAACTGAGGCTGTAGACAAACCTCAGAATATGTAATACTTGCTGCTTGTACATGGCAACAATCGGTACGCGAAAGCGCCTCAGTGGCTCGTTTATACGAAAGTGCCTCTCTCGTTGTAATTAAAATTTTAAATTAAGTGTTTTATTGACATACAGAAATAATTAAGTTGCGCTCAAAGCAGATAATATATCACTTTAAGATGGCTTAACCTTTTGACGCCTAATGTCAACTATGGTGGTCGTACCGCACCGCTAACCTCTAAAGTTGCATTTTATATATTTATTCAACAAATATAGGCACTAAATATTTTAAACATGGTATATACTCTCCGTTTCTTTCTCTTCAAAATGCGGTTTGTTTCATAATTCTAACGTATTTGGTTCCTGTATTATTCACGTTTTATATACAGGGTGTGCTAAAATAAAAAAAATAATTCCGGCGCCAAAAGGTTAAACTGATACACTTTCTCCTTTTAACAGCTTTGTTTTGTTTTTTATTAGAGGCCTCTATTATATTTGAACTGAATATTAACCCTTACCCTGCTAACGTGGAGTATGTGGTGAGCTCCTAATAATGCCAGCAAATGGCACATGGGATTTAACTCGGCGTTTAAAGGGTTAAGTGTGATATCGATAAACAAAAATGACTTTGCTTGAATCACAATATTTACTCCGTATTTGCAAATAGCTTAAAATTATTTTCACGTTAATTTTTTTATTTTTTCAACTTAATTTAAAACCGTTCCCAGTAACGGCACAGGGTGCGACGAAAACTTATAAACGCATGAAACGATGTGTTTCGCAATAATAAATCAGTTCTTGTACGTAGGTGGAACAGAACAACATTACAGGGTGTGACACTTACTACATAAAATAACCCTACTCCCAGAAGAAGGCATAAAGATGTGCATATGACAGTTTCCTAGAAGAGCATAACAAAATTGCTGAAGTGTTTTAATATCTCATATGTTTAGCTACAACTGTACATATAATTGATAAGGGTCTTACTCTTTCAAGACGCATACATACTGAGTGTTGAATTTATCTCAGCAATTAACCAACATGATGCACAAAATTTTTGTTTTACAATAAGTTTATTTCATGCCTGTACATGTTTCGAGCACACGTGCTCGAAACATGTAGAGGCATGAAATAAAACGTATTGTAAAACAAAAATTTTATGCATCGAGTTGGTTAATTACAGAGATAAATATACTGAGATGCATGGGCAGCAAAACGAAAAAAAAAAGAATGTTGAAGTTTTAAGATTTTTAAATTTTAACTGATAGATCTATATAGATCGGTTCACAGATATTTTAGAAATTACATTATTCAAGATACTAAAATATTGAGTAGTTTATCATCATAATGTCTGAAGTTCTACACAGCAAATGTAAACAATAAGGGATCCCATACTGTGGCACTGAACATGTCATGTCCATGTACTGAAATGTCTGCCTGAGGATGGTTACTGTAACCGAAACATGTAGCAACTTTACATTATTGAATATATTGTTGTATTTTGACTGAACGATATTTTAGTTATCATTATTGTTGCACCGTGCATTTCGTAGAGTCATTTAATTATCATACCAACTAATGCACTTACATAAAATTTCACATTAAAACACTTAAAATCGGTCCACCATGTTTCGATCCTAAGATTATCTTCACGGAGCTACACTGTTCCTTGCTGAAGTCACATTTTAATAACACTCACTGATTAATTTCCATATATTGACAGGGTGCTGTGGCAACATGTCGTATTGTGCCTGAATAGTCAGGCGCATTCCCAGCAACGTACTCTTACACAATATGTCATGCTGCCACAGCACCTTGTTAATATGTGGAAATTAATCAGTGAGTGTTTTAAAAATGTGACTTTAACAAGGAACAGTTTAGGTCCCTGAAGATGATCTTAGGATCGAAACATGGTGGAGCGATTTTAAGTATTTTGGTGTGAAATTTTATGTATGTGCATTAGTTGGTGTGCTAATTAAATGATATTTTAGTTAATTTAAAATTAAGTTGCAATTAAATTTAAAATTTATTATAACATTGAAAATTGCCCCTCACTTTACTGAACTTACAATATTTGATAATTATTATAAAGCTGTACTTAATCATAACGTTGTTATTTGGCATTTGCGTGAGTTTTCGTGTGTAGTTATATTCTACATTCGAATGTTAGCTGGTTCTGAGGCGAATTTAGCATCGAAGGGCTTGTATTATTCAAAGACATACGTTTGCGTGAAATAAACTTAATCTTCTAAACCATTCGTAATTTACGAATTAAATTTATTTAGATTCACTTTATACAGATCTGTTAGCAGTCTTATGACTGATATTATAACATAGAGTGTGTAATGTTTCGTGAATATAAAATGCGTCCTACTAATGACACAATATTTAATGCGCATGATCCAGGTTTAAGTCGTAAATCTGATGATCACGTGTCGGACACAATTTAATACTATGTTAACATTGTAAGACAGGATGTTTTTCGTAAAAAAGAGGTTAGGAACATAAGTACTCGAAAGACATTAAAAAATTTAATTATATGTACATAAATTATCATTAATTATAAACGCTGTAATACATTATGGGTGTCATCAACAAGCGATACAAATTCGTAACAGTAGTTCACTGTCAAGTCGTTTCAGAAACAACCCTGTCTTGCCGACACGCGTATATTTCTTCGGCTCCCCTTGAGGGCAAGCATCATGTGGAAAGAGGGCGATAATTGCAAAGGTATTTAGTAGGGGCGTTTATACGAGGCTTATTCAGAAATTAAGTACCGTTTCGCTGTAAAAAATCGAGTAAGGTTTCGCATAAAATTTTATTGTTATCAGATTATATATTATTCAAACCATTTTTTCATATTTTCGCAGCTGTTATTGAGGCATTTATCGTAGCGGGGCACAAGTTTTTGTATATCTTCCTCACAGAATGCGGCCGCCGACAACCGAAATGACTACTGACAGTCATAGAGTAGAGTCCTTGAAATTTGAGGAAAGTGCAGGAACAGATAAGAAATCGTGCGACGTCTGTCGTCACGCACTCTTTCGTTGACCTTACGCACCAAATCATCATAAGATGGACACCCAATTCGCGCCTCATCGTGCACGTTCTCTCGTCCTTCATTAAACATCTGAACCCATTTCCTAAACATGCCATCACTCATCCCATTGTCATCATACACTTGACAGATCTGGTGATGAATCCCACTTGGTAGCACATTCCTAGAGTTCAAAAAACGAATTACAGACCGTATTTCACAGTCGGCGGCCCATTCATTTGTCTTAAACATGTTTAACGCACAGGTACAAACATAAACATACACGAATTTCACGAAATGGCGTCTGTGGCTTCTTAATTGATAGAGGAAGTCACTGCATATGCGCAAAGTGACAGTCTCGAGGATGCGCAAGAGATATGCGCAGACGGTACTTACTTTCCGAATAACCTACGTACCTCGCACAAACTGTATTGAAGTTGTATTTCAGACGGAGGATAATCATTATCACATCTCAAGTGTGCAACTTAACATATTTTTTACAAGGATTAATCCATTCCAAAACTTAATATTGTTTCATGATACTATGATCTCTCTATTCAGGTTGTGTAGACTAGCCAATATCGATGGCCTGCTTTAAAGGGACATGAATTTGAGTACAACACAGCTAGTAACGACGTTTGCTTCAAATTACGCTACTGTCGTTTCATGTTAGATATATGATGGATCACAACAAATATTTCCACACTTGTCACGGATTTTCACTTATAATTGAATAATATTCTTTTTTTCTACTGAATGTTAGCAACCATCGAATGAAACATGGAAATTAAGATATGGTCATTACCATATTTCTGGAAAAATTTAACTGATGTGATCACCACCTACTACGTACGTGGTGTCTGCTAAACCTGCTTTGATATATTAAATAACAGTACAAAAATTATATATATATATATATATCACAGATTTGTGCGAACAATGTGCATATGCACCAACTGGCTTTGTGGTCGTCCACGCTAGCTCATTCTTCCTTAATGTGCGATGATTTGCGAAAGCTGTAGTTTCACGGAACTCGCCTTGTATCTGTTCTCTGCTGTATTGGAAAGCGAAGAAATGTGTTATCTCCTTTAAAGTAAAGTAGGAACTTGCAAGGAAATTTGAAAGTGCCGAATTTTATTTGCTGCTTGTAAAGTTCTATCGCCTATTACTGAAAATGTGAAGAACAAAATGTATCTAGACTACCGGTTGTTCCACAAGTCTGTGCAACACATGACAATTTTATGGCCAGTGATTTAGGTTGTGTGGTGTTATATTAACCAACAGCTCCATATTTGTCATTACTCAAGCTGAAATTTTGTACCATCTTACAAATTTTTTAGTTTTGTAAAGGAAGCACTTGACAGACACCTGAACAATAGTAACTGTGACAGAAAGCTTGGTTTCACTTTGAGCCAGGTCTGGTCACCTGTAACCAACATGTTCATTAAGGTAAAAGCAGGACCGCGCAGATCAGGTACTTGACTCCACCCTTTAACCCTCTTGTCTGGCCACCAGCTATGAGCCAAGTGTTTGGGCAGTGTCCCATGACACGGACGGACTTCAGAGGTAGTCAGTCCCACAGATCGTCTAGTAGGTCATTTTCCTGATGACCAGGGCGGAAATGGTCCTCGAAACTCTGGTTTAGACGCCATTCAACTACCTGACGCTGCTGCTTCTCGAGAATATATTATTGAATTTTTAAGGAAATTACTAAATGGGTGTAACCAAATAAGTGTTCAGTGTTGTATCCATGTTTGGTGTCACTTCTGTGGTCAGCTCATTAAATTACGCTGAGGTCACCTAATTTAGCATTGCGAATGAAAATCGGTGTAATACATTGCTCACTGTGGTGTATCTAATTGCTGACCATTGCTGCTATCCTATTCAATCGAACAGAGTCATCCTCGAGAAAGTGAGGTGCTGAGAAAGTATCCGCCTATTTTCAGGTCACAGAATCGATGCTGTGTTTGCAACAACCAGTTACTGATTTGTCTCTTTTATACGTATATATTCAAAACACACGGCGTTTGGAATTCATCTTATTCGCGTGTTTAAAACTTGGTTTGTTGATGTGATAATAACATGCCTACACAAATATACACTGTATGTATGTAGGTCAGGACGTTTATATTTAAAGATAATTACTCAATAATGGAATATTTAAGAAAAAATTGTCTTAATAAGTATGATTTTCTTCTATATCGGTCAGTTTTAACCACCACTTTGCACATAGACATGTATGCTATTCTGTAGGCGTCTCTTCACAACTCGCGAAATATTATACAAGCATACAATTTTGCCTTGAACAAATTTCGCGGAGAATAATTTTGTATATTTTAATGCAAAATTTGAGATTTTTCGTACTTCTTAATTTAGTGATATGAGAGAATCGGCACGATATAAACGTTTCCGAACAATACTAGAAAATTAACAATTGCTTTCTTAAAGTTCGTATTCATCATGGAAGTGAAAACAGTAGAGGCTGTTAATTGTGTTTGACATTCAGAGGACCGTGCGTCGTGATATATTCTTACAATAGAAGCCCAAAATATGCAATATTTCTCAACTGTATTTTGGTAAACAACTCTACATGTTTCGGACAGACATAATGTCTATCATCAGGAGTCTTAATACTGTATTCACAGCAATTGGTGATAGACACACACTCAGTATAACTAGTATGACAAATGCCTATTGCTGTGAATACAGTATTAAGATTCCTGATGATGGACAGTAAGTCTCTCCGAAACATGTAGAGTTCTTTACCAAAATAAAGTTGAGAAATATTGCATCTCGTTGGCTTGTATTATAAGAATAAGAGGCTGTTAATAGTGTTTAGTTTGCATTTGGGGCAGAGTTTTTAATTCAGTGCTCTGTTACACCGTGACTTTCAAGTAACTTTGTATATATAAGTAATTTTATATTAAAACGCGTAATTCTTGTAAAATATACGTCCTTTGTTTAGGCAAGGAAATTGAATTTTCACTAACTTTAATATGCTTAATTATCAACTGATAATGAATAGACTTGTGGGATTTTAAAGCTTCTTTACCGTAAAGAGAGATTTTGTATTTTTCCTATTATTGTTGTTAGTGAGCATCTCAACAGGTTCTTTACTTAATATCAGTTTTCCCCATCTTAAAATTAACTTGTAGAGCGCGGAGTTAACAAGCCGTTCGTAATTCCTTTTGCCCAAGGCGCCGCTTAGGGATAAATACATGTTTAATTAGGAAGTATATATACTACTGATATAATACGTACACAGTCAAATTATAATTCGCACCGCTGTGCCGCGTTCTCAGTAAAGTTATTATTTATAATTTGTTTAATAGCAATCTTAATTTGTTATGTAATAACGTCAAGAAACATTTCGAGTACATTTATCATTGTGTGTTTTTGTTCTCCTTTTAAGACAGCATCAGATTTTAGCAGTCACGAATTAAAGGAAGGGAGGAAATAACAAATTGATTTCGTAAGAATGAATACGAGAAGCATAGTTTCTTCTTACGTTTTCATTAGAAGCCGCTAAGTTTTATTTGGATGTAAACTTTAACGCTGTGTTACACTGTCTCTATATGCATTAAGATAAAACCAAAACGAAGGATGAGAAATTCAGCATAACTGATGCTTATAAGAAATGATGTGAAATCCTATTTGATCCAAAAATTGCAAAATATAATGTATCCTGAGGCACCTATTTGTGTATCACTTGTTGGTGTGTTTCGTAAATGTTTAAACCTGTGTAGTACACCACTGAACGATGTTAATGAGAACCACAACCAACAACAGCGATATTTGACGCATATGAAATTGTATTATCAAGCTCCTTCTTCTCGACCAGTAGAAATGTGCAAAATTCTGGGCTACAGAAACTCTTTATGAATCTTGAGAGTCTCCTAGAAACTTCCGTAGAATTAACAAATATTGCGTTCTAAATATGACGTGTAAGAACACGCAACAGAAAATTGATTTTACAAATTTTTTCCATAAAACACAGTGAAGGATCTAGAAAATATCAAGTAACATAAATTTAATAACACTTATATTTCTGAGCTCTAGACCAGAACAAAAACTTGTATTGAAGTTAGAATTTTCCGATGAAGGATGATATGCAAGCTCTCGGAAAATTAAAGTATCACAATTGTTATCAGAGGAATTTGAACCTAACTTTATTATTTACGCTGCATTCAAGGCACATACTTGAAATACTGGAAACATAATAGCGCCACATTTTGCAATATAACTTTGCATCGCAACTCTGGGTTCAAACATAACACCCAACGACGCCCATCACTCTCAGAGTCTGCATATGTATCGAAATGCCTTGCGTTAAGGCGTTTCTGACTTACAGGACCAAACAAATGGAAAGAGAATGGACGTGCCTTGAGTCGTGAACGACTTCGTCGGTTTTGAATAAAATGACCGTAGAGTGAAATAACTTTTACACTTTCGTTGCACCAGAGCATTCTTGCAGTATGTTACTCCAAACGACAGTCAAAATACATAATTTGGTGGGTGTATCGTTATATTACAACTGTCTTTATAGTAAATATGAAGCCATTAGCTAATAATAAATTAATGGTACCTACCAAACACGTGCTTCGCTTTATTCTCCCCCCTCCCCTCAAGAAATTGAAGATAATATTTATTCGAAAGTACTTTCTTGGTCCCTTGCTAATTAGTCTTGTATTGGAACTGCTGTTGGATAGAGAAGTCATTTTTGTCGGTAAACTTATTGCAAATAAAAAATTATGACATTCTTCAAATAACACCGGTCAACACACAAAATGCATCCGTAAACAAAATAGTTGATTCCTCTTCAATTCAATGTGCCGAGATCAAATATGGCCTCAGAATTCAATTCTTGGCTGTAGTTGTCATGATACATGAAGTGTGGCTTAATGCGTAAAATAGTTACTTGGGAAGGGATACAGGTGTCAGCACTGCGCTCCCAAACGGTGAGTAATGGAAGAAAATGTCAGAATTTCTGTGTATCGTAAAAGGCACGAAGATCTAGTTCAGTTCTTCAAAATGGAAAGGGGCCTTGTTGCCTGCACTGATATTGATGGCCTGATACAAACACTCAATATTAATCACAATCCTCTGGACTGGCGTATCTTTATAGACTTGTCTAAGTTGAGACTCAAAGCAGTTC
>Ga0136643_10019074_pt1 | contig 10356 bp, 6 predicted proteins | sample TergutLab28metaG_FD_96883 | JGI IMG/M metagenome (GOLD analysis project Ga0136643, IMG submission 96883) | Labiotermes labralis P1 segment gut microbial communities from Petit-Saut dam, French Guiana - Lab288 P1 (version 3) (version 3) | ecosystem: Host-associated > Arthropoda: Insects >... | reverse complement strand
GTAACCGTCCAAAATCGGACACATGTTTATATGAACTTTTTTGATCACAAAGGCCTAGGAAATCACCTCCTGCAGTTATGCCCTAAAGTCGTGAAACACCCTGTATATATATAAATATATAATGAAATTTGATAAATAATTATTTTATCTGCATACAAAAACACTATTTAGAAATATGTTGTATTACTGAAAATACAATATACTTCCTACCAAAATATAAATAGAAGTTGTATCTCACATTAAAGTAACTATCATGCTAGGTATCATCATTGCTTATAGGTTGATAAACACAACCAGAAAGTAAAGTGGTGACTATTCACAGTGTGTCTCATAGTGCTTCTGTCATAGAAGTTTCCACCTCTTTCATTCCTACTGCTTTTTCAGTCACAGTCTACGAGTCTCTTCCTCTTTGATTCCTACTTTTTCTCTCAATCACAGTCTACAACCGAATGGTAAAGGTCAGTGGCAGCAGAGATACAAGTAAGGACTTATTAGGTAAGACTAGCTTCAAATTTTATATAATTACCATCCTCTTATCTACCAACCGTTGTGCACTACACTGCTTCTTCACTCACATATTAGGTCTTGCTCCTATGTACTTCATTAACGCCATCTTCGGGGAGCCTCAGTCCAACTACAATTCCTTCACAACACAGTAAATGTTTATGTGCACTTAGCAGCTGTCTGTTAAAGATTGCAGTTTTTTCACAGATACACCACTTTCTGTATCATTAAAGTTCTTCTGTTAAAATAATAAGTGCGCATAAATATTTGATGTGTTGTGAAGGAACTGTGGTTGGATTGAGGATCCCTGAAGATGGTGTTAATGAACACCAAAACGCATAGAAGCAAAAACTAATATGTGAGTGAAGAAACACAGTGTAGTGCACGAGAGTTGGTAGATAAAAGGATGGTACATGGTGCACGGTATGTACGATATGAATATTTGTAGAATCAATTAAAATTTCTGACTATGAATTTCAAGTAATTTTTACCACCCTGATACATAACTAAAAACTGTAGGTATTATAAATAAAGTAACACACAGTCTCTCTCTCTTTTTTTTTTAATTTGGCCTTTGTGCCAACAGCATAAATACTACACAAAACTCCACTTTCATCTACCTTCACCAAATTTAGCAATGTATCAAAAATGGGTTCTACTACTCTGGTATCAAGGTTTTCAAACACCTCTCTTCCCATATTGAAAACATGTCCAATAGTACCACACAATTTAAATCAGCCTTAAAAAGTTTCCTACATATCAATTACACTCACTCAATGAATATTTTAATGTAAGTAGAGAAAGAAAGTTCATTGTTTATTATCCTAACAGTTCTCTTTGAAATAATCTGTTGTTGTTTTATCATTCTATTTTGTACTGACAAGTTTGAATCAAAAGATACTCCAACATTTACACGCTCTCACTATTTGCATTGATGTTTATATAATTTTAAATTCAATGTAATCATTCATGAATTTAAAATCCATTTTAATCTATTTGCTTGCTGATCACTATATGTATATTAGATTTATTTATTTATTTTTTTTTTACTTACTCTGTATAAAGTAAGTTTTTCAATCTCTCCTGGATTTACAGACTGTTTGAAAGTAATAAATAAATACTAGGTTGTTCACCATTTCTAAACTTGCAATTTACAGGACTTCTAAAATTTGCAATCAAAATTAATTTTAGATATGTGAAGAACTTCCATGACTAAATGTAAATAATTACAGTACATGAAATGTTCTTAGTGTCAGAAATTTCTTCCAGTTAAAATTTGACTTCTTCCAGCATGCAGTTTAACTGTAATAACGTTTAGTATCAGAGACAATGTAGTACACAAATGCAAATAATGTAACAGATGACAATGAATGTGAATATGTGAAAGAATGTAATGTATGCATATTCAAAAGTATATGAACAGTGTGCTCCTGTAATTATTATAAGAAGCAAGTATGTTCTATGCTTAATGCTTCAATATCTTCACAAGTGTGTGAAAAACCAAAGGCCTATTAAACCCTTTGAGAAGTACTTCCTTGCATTTATGGCAGCATGCTGCCTGGCCCACAGAACTATTGCCAAAGGTTTATTATCTTAAAGTTTGCAATTACACAGTACTGCTATCACCTCATGTACAGAACTGGTTCTAAATTTTTACCTCCCCCTCCAAAAAAAAAACCTCCAGAATGTACTAAAACATAACATCTCATACAAACAGTGACTTGGGTTGTCATTCAGTTCATCACATAAAAAGTAATGCTGCTTCCAGGTCATTTAAGTTTACCACTTATCTTATGAAAGACATTTGGGTAGCTGTGTTTGATGAGATATCTCATTTATTTGCAGTTTATTAAATGACACTGTTAGCAACTCACACTATATAGCATGGACTCCTCTTGAGGATACTGAACAGTTAATTAAAAAGGGTGTGAAAAGAAGACAGAAAGGTCTAATTTAAGCTACGTGTAACATCCCAGGCTTTGTCTATAGGGACTGAGGCAAACCATGACAACCCTCAGTCAGTGAACCCAACAAGATGTGAACTGACAACTTCTTGAATACAAGCCACAACTGCTACCACTGAGTCAACTTGTTGGGTCAACACATATGTGTTATTACTCAGTATATACTTACAAACACCATCATGGTGAATCTCCAGACATGTAAACTGTATCTTTTGTTACCATACCACTACATGTTCCAAAGCTAACATTCTCATAACAAAGATCAGCTAGTGGGTTACAAAGTTATATGTTCACAACTAAACATTAAGTTCTGTTCACAAACATTAGAAGTTGTTACATATCCTGTTATATGCAGACAGAACCTTGTTGTAAGATTTGCCTGCTGCACTCTTTGCAAGGAAGGGACACAAATCCACCAATGCCATCTAATGCAGTGCTTCTCAACCTTTTAGAGCTGTGACCCAAATTTTGCCAGTGGTTTTGTCTGGTAACCCCAGGTGTAAAATAAAAGGCATGAATCATTGTAACAAATGTGACTGTTTAATGGTTTAATGAAATGAAGATTAATACAGGCCCATGTGCATAAGTCTGGGTTTAGTATTGTGACTCTTGTTATGGATCTTGTATCTAGCAATGATCTTCATAATCATGTCAATTTGAATTTTTCTGTGTTTTGTGATGTATTTCTCAAATTGCAAAAATTTTGCACACATATGGTAACATCGGCAAAATGGTGAATAATTTTGTCTGGCTGATCCAATAATTTTTCATTAAGAGGCTGGCAATCAGGGTATTCATTTACCTGTGTCATTTTTTATAACATATCGGTCAAACTTATGCTACAACATCACAGCATGTGAGTACATGTACAAAATATATTGCTTTCAATAGTAGTGTGATTTAATATTAAGTATATTCATAAGAGTGTTTTGCAACCCAAGCACAACAGTTTGATGACCCAAGTGAGCATGTGAATGAGTGAAAGGATGTGGGGGGGGGGGGGCAGTGATCAATTTAAATTTTTGAATAGACTATGTAGAATGCATAAAACAGTAAAAAAAAAGAACTATTCCATTCCAAAGCAAATTCTGAGATACTGAAACTCCACATATTATATGAAAAAGATCTTGACATGTAGAATTACTATAAATTTGGACTGTTGAATTGCCAGTTCTTGCAATTTCCTTGTTGTAACCAACTTGCAAACAACTTACCTTGTACCAAGAGATGGTACGTAATATGGTCACGTCCATGTTCATTGGACACAATACATGTATAGTCCCCTTGGTCACTGCGTTGAGCAGAACTTAGCAAAAGTGCTCCATCAGGTGCTACTGCCAAACGGGTCTGGCGACTGGGCTGGAGACGACTGATTGGTATGTCAATCACAAGCCACTGTCGCTGTGGCTCTGGAATGCCAACTGCTCGGCACTCCAGTCGCACATCGCTTCTCCATGCCACACGACGCAGACCACCAAATGACGCTACGCCTGCTGGAACTGTGAAACAGGTACTGTTGGAAACAAAATTTCCTTGCTTACCTGTAGAACATTCATCACGACATGTATATCAGTTACGCTTACAAGTCATATTTGATACTGAAACTGTGACTGCTGGGATTTCAAGACAGGCCAAAGCAATGCCAGAAATTTAAATGTAATTACTTTTCAATTGCTTGATATAATGTACTGAAACAAGTTGTGTTCAAGGATGAGACAGACCAGAAGTGATGGTATGGGCACTACAGTGAAAGTTAAAATGAGTGGTCCATGTACTTTACATGAACTAAATCTTTCAAGTCATGTGCTCATAGATAAGCTGCAGAGCTATGTTGTAACCCCATTTTCCAACAGATGGTGCTCCCCTACATTTTGGTCACATTCGTCATGAAAGTTTCAACTGGTAGACAGACTGGGAGACCAGAACTGGTTTCTTGGCAACCTAGTCTCCCACTGTACCCCACTAGATTCTTTACTTTGGTGTTATTTGAAGTATTACACCTATTTAAAGAAGGCAGTTTGTGAGTATTAAAAGCCAGAACCAGAGAGGCAGTTGAAAGGGTCATTCCAGGAACAATGGATCAAGTCTAGCAGGACCTGGCCTACTTCGTCATGTGTCCACAGCTACATGGCACAGGTAAATTTGTTCCTGTGTGTCATCAAGGCATATGGGAGAATGGAGAAATGGCTCTTTTCATTCTTAACCTTGCCACTAGATGGAGGTAACCAGTGACCTCCATGACTTGGTCACTTTACCCCTGGGGACAAACCCCGGTACCCACTTTGTAGACTGGGTGGGACCCAGAGTTGGACTGGGCACTTTAGAAAAGAGCAAAATCTCTTTGTCCCTGCCAGGAATTGAACCATGATTCATCAGTTTCCCAGCCTATAGCTAGTCACTGTATCAACAAAGTAATTCCAGGGCAATAAGAGGTGTTCATATTGAATTTATGCCACTGTAACATCAAGAGTCTTCCACTTACTGAATTTCGACTTCAGCTTTTCATAGCACACAGATATTTAAATTCTGAAATTTTGTCATTTGTTCTGTACATTACAATGACATACACACCTTTTGCTTGTGGTATTAGCCTTGCAACTAGGGTACTACTTCCTTCCCCAACTCTGGTGGATGCAGTTACCCAGAACTCATATATCTGGCGTCGCTTCAGACCCGGCAACTGATACTGGAGCTGTGATGTTGAGTAGTGTGGGACTGTTCGAGTGTCCAGCTGCATTGTACCTTCCAAGACCCGTATATAGACACTGTACTGGACTATTACACCATTGGGATTTGAGGGGGGCAGCCACGTGAGCAGTGCTGTGTCTGAGGTCTCAAGAAGCACTTTGACCCCTCCAGGTGCACCAGGAACTGCATCCAACATCCATGCAATCAGACACAGCTGTAGGTGTGAGCAATATGTTGTGACAAGAGAGGAGGCGCAGAACAGTTAAAATTTTCACCTATACAATAACACATTATTCCCTGTTAGCCAATTTTTATGAAACACAAGAATCAACAGTATAATGCTTATGAACATATCAGTGTCAACTCTGATTCCTTATTCACAAATTCTACAAGTAATTTCTGTATTTTCCATTAATTACATTTTCATATAAATGGTTTAAACACAAATACTATATGTCCAATATATATATTTTTCAGAAAACAGATATTCAATACACACCAACACAGTGTTCTTCTATGACTTGCAGAATTTTAAAAATCTTTCTACCATTACCACTGTTATTCCTAGAATTACAATGTTTTTGCACAACAAAGGTAGCATATTTAACAATGAAGGGCACGCCATCTACCATAACTGACAAAAAGTGGACATAATATATTAATGGACTGAACCATCAACAAATGTCTTACATTACTACACAAGCAATGTACATTTATGACACTTTCTTTTAAATTTGTATATGCTTTCAGGGGCTCACACCATCTTTAATGAAAGGTTATAATGAGATGCAACTTACATAGTATAATAAATGTAGTATACTACGGTATGGTATGCAACATTAATTGGCTGTAAACCATGTTCAACATATGTGTTTAAAGAGACTTTAAATTGTCATACCAGTGAAGATAAAAACAATGATCTACCAGAATGTGATGCCATGTTGGTTCTGAGTAAGGTGTCACTGTTACAGAGGAAGGATGTGACTTCAAAATATTGGTATGCATCTGTTAAACTCATGTTACTTCCAATAAGCCCATAATTTTGTGTGTTTAGAGCTGCACGCAAATTAATACTAGAAACACACTGTAACTTTGATTTTCATGCCTACAATAAAGACACACACACATTCGGTATATCTTAAGAGAGATGGCACAATATTTCCTGTCAATGCCATCTAAATAACAGCATTCACGAAGAGTAACAGCATGTAAGTCCATACAGATATACATTCTTGACAACAATTTTCATATCTATATTGACAAAGATTGCAATAATCAAATTCAGATTATTGTTTTCTATAATGCAACACCACACAGTTTTGTAGATATGTACCAGCAACCTACTGCCTCCACTTTCTACTATGCTGACAACAGAAGCAGAAGGTACTCTTCTGAGACAGTGCTGTCTATTTGCCATATTATAGCAATATCACATTCCAGAAGACCATATTCTTCACTTTCACCACCGTGAGAATCTCAATCAGTCTACACAAAAACTCAAGACTCTTTAAAAACAAATTTGCTAAAAACTTTTAGTTGAGGTTCCCACACTTAAATCAAACAGAAGGTCTGATTAAGACCATACCAACTTTTCGTGTTTCAGAACTATAACAAACTGGTAATGAAATCAGCTGACTAGTTAATTGTCCATTATCAGAAGCACTGCCTAGCAGGAACTCCTGTATCTCCTCACAAAGGAACATTCTTTTTTTTTTCCTTCCTTCCCCTCACTGAAAAAGAACCAAGGGAATTCAGTGGGCACAGGAATAGGAGACACAAGCTAAATTTGTTTCACTTAATACATTGTATGTGCTTTATACATACATAAATGTCCTAAATCCAATTCCATGGAATGGAGTCCAAGACACTAACAATTCCTCAGTTAGTTGATAAACTCTTAAAAATTTTATGTAACCCAAAGATACATTACTGTGTACACAACAGCCTTGTCCATATCCTGAGCCTGATTAATCCAGATGACATCCTGTGATCCTATTTCTTTGTCATTCATTTCAATATTATAAAAATAAATATTCTGTCCTTTTAAATTTCATATAAGCAGGCACAGACCCCACAAAAAAAAAATTATAAAATATATCCTCCCAACCAAAGAAGTTGCCACTTTTGATATAAGATGTATGACTCTAGACATGCAGAGGTCAATGTGTGGGCCTGAAGATTTTTAGTGCCACAGCACAAAACTACCATAACTTATTTGGAAAGAAAGTTCAATATACAAATTTGGCTGTTAAGTATAAAGTCAACTGGTACTGGTGTTATGCAGCATTTAAAGTTGTTTATGTAAACTCCATCCATCATTTTGTCTTCATACAAGAACTACAGTAATTACACATCATTTAATATCTTTAGGCCTACATGAGAACTAAACAGCATTGTAGGCATGGCTTCTACTTATATCTACAGCTGGACAGATATAACAACTGCTTTACTCTGCAGGATCCTTGGATCTGATACAAGTTATAATAGCTCTCTCTGTATGGGCCCAACACAGCAGGGGCCACTCCATATGCTCTGCACTTGAAGATAAATTTGAACAATTACCAAAAAACCTTGGTTTTACAATAAAAACTAATAAAATGGACCATGTTCAAATAAACACCCATGAGAGTCTGGTTATCTCTGTTCATGGTTCAATGCCAGGTTTTTTTAGTCTGTAACACTTACCATCTTCCTTTGTTCGACAGAATGTTCGACGTGACTTTACTCCATCACCAACTCGTGTAAATGCCAATAGCTCAACACTATAATTTGTAAACTTGAGCAGGTCATGGAGTACAGTTGTCAAGGCTGTTGTCATCTTTGTTTGTGGTCCCGAAATATCTGCATTAAGACAAAGTCATCACTGTCACTTTTACCATTACATTCATCACCTTTCTTACTAAAAGCATTATGAGCATCCTTCTGGCTGATAAAAGAATGGTAACTGATAGAGCTGGACTATGCACATTCTTCTAAATAACTAGATGCAAAAGACTTCTATAAATTTTCCACACTTAAGCATGTTACAGAGATAGGACAGCTCAATCAGTATAGAGATTAGGCTATGCCTAGCAGGGCCAAGAGACACTTTTCTTCTTTAAAATGTCTCCATTGGCTGTTGGGCCTACCCAGCCTCCTATTCCACGAATACCAAGGGTTTTTTCCGTAGCTGACCACTCATGTCCACCTAATGTTGAGGTTAAGAATGCATGGAGCTATAACTCCATTTCCCTGTATGCCTTCACAGCATGGATAGGTAAAACTTTATCTTAGGTTATGCAATGAAGGAAGGAGAAGAAGATCAATAATTATGTTTACAATAGACGATATTAATCATTTGGTTTTTTACTTGGGTCAAATTCTGAACATGATAATATATTTTTCTGTCTATTTAATAGGGATAGGAGCCTCAGAACTGTTATGGCAATAAGAAAAGTTCCCAATGGCACAGCTATAAACTGAGTCTAAGTAATCTTATTTTCAAAAGGTTACTTGAATAAATGGTTTATATTAAAAAAAAAATGGTAAATGGGTGCGTGAAACATACCATGTCGATCTGATGTAGGCATAGGCATGGGTACTGGTTCATACAGGAGTCGGTAGCCCTGGATCACACCATGGACCTGAGACTCTGCAGGAGGTTGCCAACTAACTTGGAGCTTGTCAGATGACAAGGCTGTGCAGCGAACATCTCGCGGTGATGCTTCAGGAACTGAAAAAATGGCAGAATTTTATATTCTTCCTATCTTATAGTAATTCATTTTCTTGGGACATAAGAGAATATACATCATAACAGTAAATGTTTAGAATATCAACTTACTGCTATTTTGATCATTCCTAACACAAAACAGACAGACAGTTATTTATGTCATTATGTAAACAAGCATGCCTTGTAGTATTTATGAAGTGGGCAGACAGTAGATAGAAATCAATGGCTGTAGAAGGCAGGCTTGATTTGGTACTGTAGTGCAAACCTTCATCAAAAACAATTATAGTGCACCTCTAGAGAGCAATACCACTTAGTGCATACTCTTATTCTATCAAGTTCCATACAGTAGTAAAAATGTAGCACTCTCTCTAGAACTTTTCATATTAATGAGGTTAAGTATTTGTTAGGAAGAGTTTCATATAGACATAGAATGTTGCATTGGTAGATAAATTATTTTAAGAACAAATTCTATGCTTCAAACTGAATAAGGATGTTGACAACTGAACAATTTTTCTTGAAGTTTTAATGCAATTCTTGCTACTCTATAATAAAAGAAAAAGGCAACTTGCCATCTTCAAGTGTCTGTGCCACTACTTCTGAAGACATTGGACCTGATCCTCTGCCATTGAAAGCCTGAACCACAACACCATATTTGCAATATTTCTTGAGACCATCCAATCGAAAATGTCCCTTTCCATCAAGCTGCCATGGAACCTCAGAGAAATTATATCCATGCTTCCCTTCTACATCCCTGCAAATACAATAATACTATTCTGCATCCATCTGCAAAAAATTACTCACCTGATAGACAATAAAAATATGGACTTTCTCATACCATTAAATCAATAAATATGAGATGAAACACTGTTATTTCTGTTTATAAACTTAATGTGCAGGGAACAAGACAACTCACCCTTACAGTTTTCAATGCCTAGGTCTCAAGTTGGCAATAATACTAGTTTCTAAAACTGACCCCAGTTCTCGATGACCAATGTAATGTCCTCGTAGTATTCCATTCCACCGATCCTCTGGTGGGGGTTCCCAAGAGATTGTCAACTGTGTGGAACTCACAGCCTCCACTGCCACACGTCGAGGTGCACCAGTTGGTGCTTCTTCATCTGTACGGACATGAAGTTCCTGGCTTGCTGCACCGGGACCCAGTGTGTTTTCTGCCACCACACGCACACTATATGTGGTGGCTGGACGCAGTTCATCTATTGTGGCTTTGTTTTCACTGCCATCTACAGTTATTTCTTGGCTTGGTCCCTGCCATGAGTCTACAATCAGAAACATAAAAATTTTAGAATTATGTTTTAAAAATACATCCTCCACCATACTTACTTACCCCATTGTGCAGAGTCCTTGAGGAGCTAACTGGTTTGCAGCTAGTCAAGAAATTCCCCGCATTTTATGGAACCCGAAGGTTCATTACCGTACTCACAAGCGTCCGCCACCTGTCCCTATCCTGGGCCAACCCAATCCAGTCCACAT
>Ga0136643_10019072_pt1 | contig 10356 bp, 5 predicted proteins | sample TergutLab28metaG_FD_96883 | JGI IMG/M metagenome (GOLD analysis project Ga0136643, IMG submission 96883) | Labiotermes labralis P1 segment gut microbial communities from Petit-Saut dam, French Guiana - Lab288 P1 (version 3) (version 3) | ecosystem: Host-associated > Arthropoda: Insects >... | reverse complement strand
GGATGGAAAGAGACCACTGGGGAGACCTAGGCGTAGCTGGGTGGATAATATTGGGATGGATCTCCAGGAGGCGGGATGTGGGGATATGGACAGGATTGGGCTGGCCCAGGTGGCGGAGGCTTGTGAGTGCGGTAATGAACCTTCGGGTTCCGTGAAATGCGGGGAATTTCTTGACTAGCTGCAAACCAGTTAGCTTCTCAAGAAGGACTCTGCACCATGGAGTACGTAAGTAATTATATATATATATCAAACAGCAAAAGTCCCAGTACAGAGCCCTGCAGAACACCACACTTATCAGTTGCCCAACCCGAGGAGTAACAGTGTGTGTGTGTGTGTGTATGAATTCCAGGTCAACTCTTTGTTGCCTGTTATTCAGATATGATTTAAGGCATTTTAGGATCACATTCCATAAAATTTTAATCTACAAAGTAAAAGTTCATGGTTAGCACAAATGCCTCAATTAAGTCACAAGATACACGTGCGATGTATTATTTCTTATTCCAGGCGTGAAAAAGGTTTCAATAAGCTTATAAGTAGCAGTAGCAGTTGAAACACCATCTCGAAAGCCGTAATGTTCAGGGAACAGAATATTATGATTTCCTAGATGTTGCTTTATTCTTCAAAATATCAATATCTCAAAAAGTTTTGGAAATCCAGTCAATAGAAAGATGGGTCTATAATTTTTTCAAATTATAAACCTTTCACCCTGTTTGAAAAGTTGTAGGATAATGGAATACTCTAAGTGGTCCATATATATATATGCAAAGTTAAATACGCATTGAATATATAAGCATGGACGGTAGAATGTCGTTAATAATTATCCGTTCTAGACGATTCTGTTGAGTGTACATTTTATGACTTTGCATCGCAGTTTGCCAGAACACTACTGGAGGTAAAGGCGATCGCTTTCACTGGAGGCTGGGGAACAACATTTTTATAATTGTGTATTATGTATTTATTTACCTACGCTGGTACTATTCACCTAACTAGTAATCGCAAGGGAGGTATTGTCAGTTCCTTAGTTTAAATATCTCGATCATAAAAGTGAACAGGTTATGAAATGTCTGCAGGGTGTAACACACATTGCGCTGTCGCTCTGTTTTCCCTTGAAATTTTCATCTTATTCTAGTAACAGATTAGTTTGGAGCACATTTTTATGTTCGTCAGCTGTTGAGTTGTTCTCAGACCGCTCCTCAAAGAGAACACTCTCATTCTTTATTTTAGGTCACCAACTGTTTCTAGGACCCCAGTGTATGAACACAGCTATAAACATTCTTTTTCCATAAAGTGCTTGGAATTTCTTTCCTAGCCGAGGAAATGTTAACTTAACTGCTACATGGAGTCAGTTAGGGTGTTAAGAGATATGAGCTACTCCACTCTTAGATGCTGTTTAGCAAATAATAGCGCAATGTACCGTCATTGTCAAAGCTTCCCCCCTTTTTTTTTTTTCCAATTTTACTGGAATTTGCATGATATTTAGGTTAATGTATTTACTACATGTTACTCTTTCGTCACTTATGCCGTTAGCCGTTATCAGTTTTATAAATGGTGCCATCACACATAATCATCCGGTCTGTTGTTTCATGGCCCTAACTGCATGCTGATACAGCTGATACAGCACTGCCCTCATTTAAATTATTTTACGCCCCGTAGTTTTTGGGCTACTTTCGACTTTAAACATGTGGTGTTTTATCTATTGCAGCAACACTATGCATTTTCGACTCCCGTAGACATGATAATTAACGACAAAAGTCAATTTATCGGCATTAGTACAAATTTATGTTAGAGATGTAATTAAATTTAGCCTAAATCTCCTTGTTTCTAAGCAATTTACTGCTGTTGTCTACAAGCTGAATAAACTGCAAAAACTTAAGATCCATCAGATTCAAGGACAAATACGTAAAAGTGGAAAGGTGCAGTTTTCCCTTCTACTCCATGAAGGGTGTATAAGTGATCAACTTTAGACCCCGGCCGCTTGACCTCTGAGAAAGAATTCCGGTTCCATTTAACAGCAGGCTGGGAGTTTTGGAGAAGAGAAAACTGTCTTACCTAAACAGTATCATCTGTCACATTCCGCCGACATTCCATCGAGCGTGTTGGAGGGCCGCTGAGTGTCTCGGTTTGTGACAAGCGAGCCGACAGAAAGTGACAAAACAATATTGGTCACAAGAATGTTGTGTCTTATGTAATAGAATGCGTAGCACGTGAGACGACCTGTCACTTCCAGGCTGTTAACAAATTGGTTCTTCGTATTTACAAATAAAGCACGCACGACGTGATGCTGTGGGTCTGAGTAAGTTGCAACCTTGCCTGCACACACGCCACGAGATGGCGCGGAGTTACATATGACGGAAGAACCTTTACCGTTTGGTGAAGTGAGTGCTCTGACATTCACTCACCAATTTCACCCTCCGGTTTCTGTGGAATGTGGAGCTCGTCAACACTAACACCCTAAAGATACTACCAAAATTGGAATTATGTTCGTCCAGCAAGAGACTGCCTGCTGGCCGAGATGTCACGGATACACAGTAAATATTAATTGTCTAATACATATTTGGTGAAAGCGTATCACTCCAAGTCGGCTTATATTTAAAACTGTAATGCAATTTAATAATATAATAATTCTGAAGCTTGTTCTTACCTTAAAAGTTGATAGATTCAATTGTAATTTAAGCACACAATATGATGTTTGGAGGATTAGAAAGGGTCGTATAAGTGATTTGTGAGGAACTTCAACCAGAAATCATCTGATGACTGACCAGCCAACAAATCGAGTGAGTCACTCGCTGTGTAACAAGTTACCTACCGCATCAACAGACTGACTGCCTGACAGAATCTTTCAGATTCATATATAGTGCTTAGTTAGCCAGCTCCCCGTCCTTTATGGAACCACAATATGTTACACAGAAACAGGCACTGTGTTCTATATGGAGCCAGCTGAATCCAATTTACAATTTCTTTAAGATTAATTTTAATATTATCCTACCATATTCCTCTTAATCCGTTAAATGATGGTGTCACGTCAGATTTTTAGAATACAACTTTGTATGCATTCCTTACGTCTGTCGTGTGTGCTACAAGTTCCATCATTGTAATCTGTTAATTCTGCCACGCCGGTAATATTTCCTCCCGCAGAGTACGGATCATGAATTCCCACCTTTCTGTCTCGTCTTACTTGCCATTTTTTAAACTAACACCTGATATTGCTACTTGCCCCTTTTCTAAGCTTTTTTATGTCAATAGTAGCCGAGGTAGCCTAGTCAGTGCAGTGACTACACTACGGGTTGGACGTTTGAGGAATAATGTTTGTATTCCTGGCAGGGGAAGGATCTCTATGCATACAATTTTCAAAGTGCCCAGGCTTCGTCTGGGACCCACACTTCCTCCTATTCAATAGGTAATGGAAGCTCTTTCCCCGAGGTTAGAGCGCCGGGGCGTGAGGCTGACCGTGCACCCCATCTAGTACAAGGATTAAGAATCAGTGGAGCTATACCTCCGCTGTCCCATATGACTTCGGAATATGCACGTCGCAAGCGCTTGCTTGAAGTTTCATTGTTAATTTAATGCTCTTTGAAGTAGAATTTGAACTTAATTCTCAAATCTTGGAACATAGAAATTGATGTTAATTTGGTACTTATAAAGAGCGGATGTGTTATTGCAGTTGTAACGATTTGAGTAGAAAGTAAATTCGGGAGCCCACTGATTCGTGATGAACTTCACTGTAAACTATACACATTGAAGGCTTCACAAGATGAAGAATAGATAGCTCATAAACTTACACTTTCTCAGGCAATTGCTTTGAGAGAGACGATTTCGAATATATCACATTTCGCCGCCTGTTCCTGTTCTGCCATGGTTCTTGTGTTGTCCAGCATATAGCCTACGTCATTGGCGGAAATTATACAATGGTCGTGATGCAGATAAATTGCTGGCCGTTGTGTTGCAAATGGATAGAACCCATTTGTTGAATTGACTGTATTACCGCACACCGACAATAGGAGGGCGTTTGCTGTTAACGCTTCACGGCGCACGAAATAACATAAATGTAACGGATTTTTTGACCTTGAATATTATAGTCTGAAAATGGCAGGCCTTATACAGGGTGATCAAAAATTCTCTGTGCACCTGACGATTGTATTGTAATCATCAGGTGTACAGACTTTTTGATCACCCTGTACTAAACAAAGCCCTCTTGTATTGTTCCTGGCATATATATATATATATATATATATTCTCGGAGACGACTTATTGAAAGGGGACACGTAGATGTAGCTTTATTGTTATATTTTATGAGGCTGTAACACTGTTGATGAAGAAGGCAAAAAAGCTCCGTAGGTCTAAACGGTGTCACATGGCCACAAAATTCAGCCATATACTTCAGCTATAGACCACGGCATTCATTCATGCACGTGTGTGCAGTACCTTAGTGAGGGCCGAACAAGGGGTGGGGCACCCGACCAGATTCCCGGGACGCCAGCCTATTCATTCTGTAGTCTGTCTTACGACAGGTCCGTAGACTTCCAAAACGATTTCTCCGCAGAATGCTATATAATGCTTCCTCTTTCAGTCTCCAGTATCGCCACTTTTCCTTAATGTCATTTAATAGTTTCTTACGTCTTTTACCCCGTCTTCCCCTCACTTCTGTCCTTCCTTCTATCTTTCCTTAGGTAATGTGTTTTAGAGAGCAGTTCTTACGCACCTGTAAGGGGCGCTAAAACGCCACTGGAATAATTAGGAATATGTTGCTAGTAAATTCAGGTTTCCACACACACACACACACACTCTCTCTCTGTCTCTCTCTCTCACACACACACACACACTCTCTCTCTCTCTCTCTCACACACACTCTCTCTCTCTCTCACACACACACACACACAATTCTCCGAAAATTGGCATCAGTTTGGGCACGAGCTTTAAAAAATGTTCGCCAGCGCTATCCTAGGCAAAAATAAGTTTACAGAAAATCAGTTTCAGTGGGTCCCAAATGATAAACATGCCCGGGGGCGCCCACATGTCTCGGGCCGGCTCTGTTCTCGGTGGAAATTCATGTTGGACAAGCAAAAGTATTTTTATGATACATTTGGGAGGGATAGAAGTGAATTGCAGAGTTGATATTGTGACGACAGATGCCCGGTGGGAGGCGCGAGTTTCATGATTTCTCCAAAGCGTCCAGACCGGGCTTTGGGCCCACACAGCCTCCTAAGAAATGGGTATCGGGGGATTCTACCTTGGGTTTGAAGCGGCCGGAGTGCAAGATTACCTTGCACGTACATCTAGTCCAAAATTAAGAATTAGTGGCTATGTAGCTCTGTACAGTACCTCCACACACACACACACACACACACACACACACACACACATACACACACATTCATAACGTGCCCAAATGATTGAAAATTGTGTTTACGGTCAGTAAATAAACAGCAAAATTTATTCCAGACAGAATGCCGCAGGACCCGGAATACATACAAAATTGCACGGGTTTCCGTTTTATAAAAATTCTAACAAATTTATAGACAGAAGAAGAGAGTTTTTCTTTACGTAGCATAAGATTCTAAGTTATTTTATTGCTTAATTTTTTCATTGAATTATACCTAACAATGTGTCTTCTTGGTGCGTCGTTGAATTAAACACACGGATATATTTCTTGGCTTAGTACTCAATTAAACACACGGATATATTTCTTGGCTTAGTACTTAATTAAACACAGGAATAACCTTATCTCCAAAGGCGGTTCAATCTTCAAACCGAGGAAAAGAAAAACTTAAAACTGATTAAGAAATTCTCTGTATATGTGGTTTGAAAATCGGTTTTAGTAAAAACCGTGAAAAGTTGTTCCTGTGCACGCCTTCCAGACATTTGCGAGAATTGAAGTATAATTGAAATCATTCTTAACTTCTACACTGGGCGGAAATGAATGGTCAGCTTCATGCCACGGCTACTTTATCCGAAAGGAAAAAGCTCCCCGTACCTATTGGTAGCAGACTGGGTGTGCTGCTGAGCCGGTCTGTGAGCCGGAGTAATAACCACCTTTCTTCGGATGCCCGGCCCATTGCCCAGTTTCTGTACTGATTACTCTATCCTTGCTCCGTCGAGAGTGTGTGGCAACACTGAAATTCTAAGTTTCACAGTTCTATTAAGAATTTAATTTACATTGACATGAATAATTTATGTTTTACAGCTGCTTTTATGGTAGATGAAGAAGACCGTGAGTTTGATGGAACGCCTTCATTATCTCACGAGAAGTCAGATGACAGTCTGTGTGGTATTCACTCCGTTTGCACCCCCATTAAAAGCTGCACATTGTTGCAAGACCTGATGGAGCAAAGTTGTCTTGCAACTGAAAAGTAAGAAGCCTATTTTGACATGCCAGAAGTCAGGAAGGTTAGATTGTATTCTTTGGTAAGACTTGCCAACCCCTGCATTTGCATTCAGAAACGGTGAGATGTAACAAACTGCATACTGTGATTCGATTTCCCAAGGCTGTGAGTATTAAAGTGATGGTCTTGGACGACTCGACACAACATATTTTGGTAGATAAACAGGGTTGGCGCTACCTGCGAGGTAAATTAGGCAGCTGCCAAGGATGACACAAATTCTGAATGGACATTCATAAATTTACACGAATAAGAAAATACAAAAAATTAAAAATTAAGGAGGAATGGCTAGAACTGATTCCATTTATGTGAGAAAGCAGTTTTTGAGGGACACTGTTTTATTGAAATTATGGCGCTTACTGTCACAACCGAATTCAATGCTTTGGTTTTGGTGGCAGTTTTGGTAAGCGTTGTGTCTTTAAATATTACCAATGGGAATAATAATAATAATAATAATAATTTCTATAAGCTACTTCTTTTACGACCGGAAGGTCGCGGGTTCGATTCCCGATGGTGTAATTGGAATTTTTCATTGACATAATCCTTCCGGCCGCACTATGGCCCTGGGGTTGTCTCAGCCTCTAACAGAAATGAGTACCAGGAATATTTCCTGGTGGTAAAGGCGGCCGGTGCGTAGGGCTGACAAACTTACCGCCTTCCTGTGCCGATTGTCTTGAAATCTGGGAGCCTCAACCTCCTGGAGCCCTCAGGGCCTGTCCAGGCCTGTAATGGGATTGCTTTAGCTTTACCTTTACCGTTACCTCTTTTGCGATATCAAAGAACTGCACTCTTTTTAAATTTGTGATGAAACTAAGTGCTTATTATTTACATTCATTCATTTATTTCACATTCCATTAAGCTTATACATATGTGGAAATAATCATGTATACATATAGCATAATAACAAGCAACTGTACATTCAGTCTATACTGTGCCTTATTGTAGCGTCATTGTTTAGTTTTACTAGGAATTATGAGTACTATAATTAAAATAAGCCTAGGTAATAATGAAATTGAAAGTGATATCAACACTCAGCATGTATTAAAATACTCCTTCAGAGACAGTGAGAAGCACTTTGTGGTGAGTGTTCCAAATTCACCAAAATACTTCTTTGCCCTGAACTTCATTCCAGTACATGCATGCCCTGTCAAAATATTGATAGCAGTATACGAATTGAAGTACTGAACATTAGTCAACTGCATTAATCAAAATAATGTTTAATTGCAATTTGAGGAAACTCGGTCAGTTTCACGTGCAAGGATGATGACAGATTTTTGGATACCAAAAACGTATGCTGTTTAAATTTCTTTGTTCAAGTAAGTGATTTTTAATACTTGAAATAGAGAATATGTTTTCCTTTTTCATGAAGAGATTCAAGCAGTATATGGAGAAATGTGAATGCATGTAGAGCAGAATAATTTTATGTGTAATGGGGAGGTGAATGGTAATGAATTTTAGGTTTGACATCAAGAATCAAACTAAATAAACCTACTACCAAAAGTCAAAATACTAATAGTGCTATTGATGGTTCAATTTAAATAATATTTCGGGCACTTCTGTTTATAATTACATTTATGAAACCGTTGCATGTAATAATTGTGTTGGTGATTGTGTGTATCGGGCATATTGACATTTTTGGAAGAAGGAGCATTGGCTGCAAACCTTAGAGGAGATGGAATGACTAGTGACAAACAAACACTAAACTTTAGTGATAAAATTCCCATGAAGTTGGATTTGTGGGGTTTCACCACAAACAGGGACCAAAAAGAAGAGAATGCATAGCAGGCTGTTAGCCAGACCCATGAACGCAGTGTGTGCAGCGACTTTCATTGTGGAGGCTTATACATACATACAAAATGCTGTATTATACATATAACGTGTTTATATTATGTATGCGTAAGCACAAAAGGCGCCTTTGTCAGGACTGCAAAATCCACACTTTAATTTCGTGATGCACCCTGTAATATTCCACAAAATACCTCGGTTGTACATTTTTTTAAAATGAGTTGTTGCCAATCATGACAGTTCAACTGAGGCAACACGTGGACATGGTAGGATGTTGCAGTGGTTTAACAGACTGATCAGCTTGTTAGTCTTTGATATTTTGCAAATTCCTAGTGGGTTTATTGCACCAACTTGCACCTCCCTGACTATATGCCTGATGCAAAGTCTCAAGGTTTGGCAACAAGAAGATAAACGAAGGTAGATGATACCCCCCCAAAAAAATATCTGACCACAAAACAATATTGTACAACGGTAATCTATCACAGTACTATCAAAATCAAAGAAAGAGACGTTCCTGAACTAGATACTGGAAGAGTTCTTCAGGCCCATCACTCAGGTGTAGATTTGTGAAATATATTTCAGAAAGTATGAAAGACATGTTAGTTTCATTCCAGGATTGAACTAGACTTAATAAATGTAATGGTGATCCATCAATCCACAACTTTAAGCATTACAGTAGTTCTTAATTAAATGATTAATTAATTACTAAACCACCATCAAACACAACTCCATATTTATTGTGTAGCGATAAACACAACTTCTATAATTCAAGCTAATAAGAAAAGCATAGACATGAAATTTACAATTCTAAATCATACATGAGATATCACAAGATGTTTATACGTTACATATATATTTTTCCCTTTGTTTTAATTTTTTATATTTAGCCTGATTAGGATCAGGTAGGACAGAAATACATGGCATATTTTTACACAAAAATATATAGTTATGATGGATGGTGCTTAATTAAATAATTAAAATTTTATAGTTTAAAGATAATAGGATGTCTTGTATAAAATTAAAACAGCTCTTGTTTTCCAAAGTAGAAACATTTTCTCAAATTCTCTAAACCTAGTGTTCTCCTGTGATACAAACTTTGGTTACTCAGTGAGATAAATGCTTCAATATCATTCATGACTATATGGTTGTCTGATGTATACCATTCAGCATCAATGTGCTCTGTAAAAAACAAAGCCAGAATCAAGTTCTCAGCATCAGAGTGTTTATATTACTTTTTCAAAATCCTTTATATTTCGAATCCAGGAAAATTAGAAGTTGTGCTGTCATTTACTTTAATCTTTCCATTTGTATTTAAAGGTTGGGAGAATTAACATGTGGTTACCAGGGAGATGAAATTCTAGTTTGCTGCCCTCAAGGAGGATTTGAGAGTCCTCTGACAAACCATTACACCAGTACTCAAGGATCTTTGCTGTCACAGAAGAGGATAAATTGTGGGCAGCCCTTATTTAACAGTATGAAACGAGGAAGAAGTGGTGGTCTTGGATCACATCCATGGGTTGCACGCATCGGTTATAAAAGTAAGGAAGTCAGTTGTTATTGAATGTCATTTGTAGATAATTAGCCTGTTGAAAGTTTAAACTTTCTGGGATATGATGCTGTGTTTATTATTAATTAGTTAATAGTCAACATGATATCTTATGCCAGAAGACTTTAATCTCCATTAACATGGCAGTGAAAGCCTCAAGGCACAAATTTTAGTATTAAGTATTTATATGGTTACAAGAGTTAAGTTAGAAAGTACTGTAGTATATATATATATGTATATATATTATACCCATATTTGCAGAGACAATAGAAGTCTGTGGTTCCATACATAAAAAAAATGGTTGAAATAAGGATTCTTAATAAAGCACAGTGCTTTGACAAATTATATTCAGTGCCATTCACAGACTTTCGCTCTATGTATACATATGCTGAGTACAATGTGCTCTTTCCTTTAGAGATGTTAATAAGCTTGCTTTTTCAGCATAGTTCTTCCACCACAAATGGTGCCTTTGTAGCTGTTACAGTCAGGAGTGCACAAAAGTTTCAAACAAATATGGCAGTGCAGTGTTGCTAGTAAGGAGACTGGACTAGAAGCAGATGCTGATAAAACTAAGTACATGGTAATATTGAAGTCAGGGAATGCTTACTGTCATTTAGTGTAAAAATCTTTTGTCTTCCAGTTTGCTAT
>Ga0136643_10019071_pt1 | contig 10356 bp, 7 predicted proteins | sample TergutLab28metaG_FD_96883 | JGI IMG/M metagenome (GOLD analysis project Ga0136643, IMG submission 96883) | Labiotermes labralis P1 segment gut microbial communities from Petit-Saut dam, French Guiana - Lab288 P1 (version 3) (version 3) | ecosystem: Host-associated > Arthropoda: Insects >... | reverse complement strand
TTGACCTCACGAGGCTCACGAGGCTGAGTGGACCCCGTTCCAGACCCACTACTACTCAGAAAATCTGGTAGCGCCGGGGATCGAACCCGGGACCTCTGTATCTGTAGCCAGTAACTCTGACAACTAGACCACAGAGGCGGTCGATAAATTCTTATAACAAAACCAAATAGATGCACGAATTTCTCAAATTTATTTTTGGAATAAAAATTTACATGTTTCGGACAGTTTTGCTGACACCTTGGTCGCAAGCTGTCAGCAAATCTGTATGACATACACCATTGTTGTGTGTCCAGTGAAAAATTCCTGATGGTGGACAGAGGAACTGTCCGAAACATGTAGAATTTTATTCCAAAAATAAATTTGAGAAATTAGTGCATCTATTTGGTTTTATTACAAGAACTCAAACTCTATTTCAACAATATTCTTTTAACAATTTTATACTTGATGTAAACAAGATCTCGTCCATTTTACGGGACTGCATTACACATATTCCTTTATTTTCCGCCCGAAGGTGACATTTAAGAGCCGGTACGCGTTGCTGTAAATTATTTAAAATTATAGTCAATTACGGTGGCGTTAGACTCTATTTATTACTACTTTATTTATTAGAATACAGCAAAACGGGGATGCCTAACCTAAAAATTAAAATTCTGCTGTAGTTCGTTTTACATTCCCTGCACATTTCTTCCTTCTTGTTTGGATGACGCAATGCTAGATCAAACCAAAAATCGTAAATTTTCTCCTTGGGTATTTTCTACATTTATACCTAAAGTTATGACGTCCGGTAATAGTTGCTACGACAGGGTGTGTGAAATAGTTGCTACAACAGGGTGTGTGAAATAAACTGCGTTTGATGGGTAACATCTGGTTGCGTGAGTGTTCTCTATGGGTTACGTCTCTTTGCTTGATTGCTTTGTTATTCATTATTTGTCACGCAGCACTTCAGCCATTACCCTTGAACGTAAGTACGAGATATAACATCAAATGTTGCAGCCACTAATAACAGTTACAAGTGAACCGTATCCACTTACAGCAAATCCCTTGTCCTTCGTCTCCAACCTGGACGTTTCCCATTCTTGCACAAAGTACCGTTAAGTTAAAGATAAAGTGTCTGGCTTATCTTAAACATTCCTTCCCACATAACATTCGTGACCCACAATGTCAGAAATACGACAATCGTGGTCCTTTAGAATGACATCGTGTGGTCTGGTAATGTACGTAGTTACCGACGCTGTGAAAGAACCTGCTCCTTTCCCCATCAAGGAAATCATACTATTCTCTAATTTTTCTAATTTCCTGAAGGTCATTCAGTAGCTGCTGACGTCTTCCTCCTCGCCTTCCTATCACGTCAATCCTTCCTTGTGCCTTTCCTTGAATAACGCATCTTAGAAGGCAATTTCTACGCCAGGTGTTACCATTCCAATTAGGCTCCCTCTTATATATATATAAATTTTTTTTTATACTGAAAGCAGAAATAGAGCATTCTTCCCGAGCGCTGATATACATTATGGCGCAAAAGTGACTTGACACGTCATGTTTGAAGAAAAAAACAGGAAGTTAGTAAGTAAAATAATTTCCTCTTGCGAGATTCCCCACAGTTGGCAAACTTCCGGGAAGGCTTAGAAAATATGTCAATGTCGAATGGAGGTATTCTGAACATTAAGCATCCAATAAATCTTGGTACTTTGTCACTAAGGATGAAGTAATGTGTTGCTTTCAGTAACACGTGTCTCTCGCGTCACTGTGTGTGTCTACCCAATCAGTCATAAGCCTCGTTAACCTAATTTTTAAGTGTAAAAATGTGAAAATTTAGGAAAATCAAAGTACTTGCTTTAATAAATAACACTCTAAATAAAATTAGTTTTATTAAATTAAATTTATTCCAAAATTTAGATTTTCAAACGCAATCTAAAAAAAGGACTCATGTTGACACAGAACCGTATGCACCAGTGTACTATATCTTGATATTCTATAAAATTATGTAAAAATTATCAAAATGAAAATTTATTTCACGCGAAGTGGCGTATCAGTTTAAGGCCTATTAAATTCTGTTACAAAAATGACGCACTGAACTTTATTGGCTTTCTTCATACATGAATGATGATAAAGTGCGCGTCAAATTCCGTTACCCATATTCCGGGTTAAATTGTATTAGCTCTTTCATGTGTGAGTGGTACCTTCTTCGCCTAAAAATAAGTTCTTTGTACTCTCATTTTTGTATAAACTGTACGTTAAAAAGTAACGCCGCTGAGAAGAGCCTTTCTTGAAGAGCATTTTATGGTAATCGAAAATTCATTACCGACTTCATAAAACCCCACCGCTAATTCCAGCTCCAAGCCACATAAAACACCAACCATAACCTCAGACCTTTATTTTCTATGATCCATCCTCTTATTGTCACATCTTATAAGCTTACATCTTACAAGTTTTTCCCCTAATTTTTATATTCAGTATTATGTCATTAAGCTCAGCTTATCTCGCGAAATCTACATCTGCCAATATCTAATCTGTCAGTATATCAGAACGGAACATATTACATTGGGATTGTGGTGTTCAACAGTCTGCCTTCTCAAATAAAGGAACTGCGCCATAATAGAAATCAATTTAAATGTGCCTTGAAAAATTTCTTGTATTTTCATTCATTTTATACCTTGGTTGAATATTTTAGTTGTAATAAGATTTTAAACATTTACTATTATACGTTTACTATTATTTAGCTATTTTTTATGTTCTGAAGTTTCATCTTGAGAATTGTTGACCTATTAATTAGTTTTAAATAGTGACATATTATGGCGTTTGGTTTCTGGAAGACGGCGACACCTGTTAAAGAACCGGACAGACAGATAGATAACATATTATAAAATTGTACAACTGAAATTTGTGTTTAAATTAGTATATATGGTTGACCTTTTGACTACTACTGATTCTACAGCGACTGCATTGTATTTTATCTTATTTTAGACTGCTTGTATCTATTGTAATGTATTGTAATACTCATTGTCGGAGTTAAATCGAATTGACATGTTCTATATCCTGTGGGTTAAAACCCCCTTCTGGATCAGATGAGCAAAATTAAATTGAATTCTTTCCACCTGCCTGGTACTTCTTCTATCTCGAGTAAATACATACAAATGTACATTTAATATGTTCGTGAGAACTACTATTACATACAAATTTACAGTCACATTTTATTACGGTTCAAAGATTAAGTCAGGATTTAAAATGTATTTTTGAGAGTTCCTGATAATAAATTTTAATACGGACTACAGTTTTACACTGTGCTCTTATATCGGACTATGAATGCGATATTAACCAAGCCAAGAGCTGGTGTGGAATCAGCATAAAGTCACTGAAGGCATAAGACAAACCGATCATTGCAATCTAGGATTACCGCAGATTTATGCCTGCCAGTTTGCTTGTTTAAGTGTCCTTCCAACGCTTGTGGATAGAAATATGCAGGCGCAAATCATAAACGAAAATTTTTATAGGCTAATTATTTACCACTGATCTTCTCTATTGCATGTGGCACAACCATTTATCTTTATGGTCACGAAGGTTAGGTCTCTCATGAAGCAATTTGAAAGATTCAATCAAATTATTAAGAGAAGGTGGGATAAAAGTGACTTCCTTCTTGTATTTGGAGTTCGCAAGCATAATTCGAAACGAGATTTTCATAAAAACATGTTTCGTAAATGTATGTTTTTCGAAAGCACAACTATTTAGCATAACAAGGGCATTATACTTTTGGAAACATCTACCTTAAGCGCTGAAGGAGGACATAAAGTTAGAGAGAGATGTTTCATAAAGAAACAGACATCTTCATTGTCAGCATTCAACAGATGTTATCTCACATTTCATTACACAGTCAAAACAATCTTGTTCCCCAGACATTTCTCCACTGGAGAAAACGCGTCTACCCACGCCGTTAAGGTTTTTACAAACCAATATACGTACATTACACAATATACAGTAACAGACCTGTACAGTAGGCCGGTATTACGTAACACAGGGTGTGTCGAAAGCCGCTTTTCCGGGATTATAATGAGTTTTTAAGGACAGGCTCCTTTATTTCCCACTGAACAATAGCAGAAAGTGACACTGAAGGGGTACAGAAGTTGTCCGAACTGTGGTATATCACGTTAAAGTCACATTTCGAATTCCCTAAAGACCTTGAAAGCAACTGAAAACAACCACTGCTGAAGGACATCACTATTTTGGTAGGGCAGAATTATGACGTCATGTGTTCAATATACGATTTAAATTTCGACATTTTTGAAATAATAGAACGGAGTGACGAAAAGAGGATATAAAAAAAATAGGTTCTTTCCACTCATCAGCCTTGACTTTCCACTCATTATGAAACAGCAGAGGAGTCAGTCTGTTTACTCCTCTTCATTACGTGAGTTTGGACTGTCTTAAGGCAAGAATGGACGGACGCGGTAGCTGTACTAAATATTGTAATTCTGCAATAAATAAACGTGATGAAGATAAGACTGTTCCCGTGAAAGCCATTGTGGTATGTACGGGGACTGGAAATGCATTTTCACCAATTTTTAAGGAAGGCAGTCGATAGGACTCAGTGTTGAACCTCAAGCCACGGCGACTTCACCTGTGGGAGGAAGATCTCCCGTTACCTGATACTCATGTAAATGAGTGGGCCCCGGCTACGGTACGGGTTTTTGAGAAAACAGAAAAATCGGGTGCCCCCGCCAAGATAAACAAAATTGAGGAATAAAAAAACCGCAAGCATTGAATTTGGAAACTTGTATATGTATGTGTGTGTTTGTGTTTATATATATATATATATATAAGAGGAAGCTTAATTGGAATGGTCATACCTTGCGTAGGAATTGCCTTCTAAAGTACGTTAAGGACAGACACAAGGAAGGATGGAAGTGATAGGAAGACGAGGAGGACGTCAGCAGCTACTGGATGACCTTAAGGAAATTAGAGAACACTGTAAATGAAAGAAGAAGCACTGGATCTTTGTAGAGAACTCGCTTTGGAAGAGGCTATGGACCTATCGTAAGACAGACTACGAAATTACATCATCATAAAAAAACAATCCGGTCTAAAAAAATTAACAATATCGATATGCATAAGACTGACCTTTGTTTTCCTTCATTCGCAGTAAATATAGACACATCAACCTAGGCAAGTCTATAAAACCGCATTATAGACGTAATATTATTAGGAGACTCAAATCCCTTAGTGCTACTTCTAAAGCAAATTTCGAACAAAGTTGGTGTCTTTTGATATGGAAACTTGTGGGAACGTGACTGAACGTATCGCTGTCAGATATAACTGTTCTGTTACACGAGGAATGGAGCGATATTCCAAATAAGGCAGCAGGTACAGTCATGGATAATATTTGAGTACAAATTAACGAATTTCATTCAAAAATATAACAAGAGTTTTTGGGGTCATGAAAGCGGCGCTGAAACAGAATCAATTCTTCTGATATGCCACGCTGTGTTGTTGTTGTTGTTTGTTTGTTGTTTTTGCTGTTGCTGCTGATATTTTTGCTGTTTTGTGTGTGTGGTTGTTGTTGTTATTGTTTTTGTTGTTTGTTATTTTTGTTATTGTTGTTGTTGCTGCTGCTGTTGCTGTTGATATTTTTGCTGTTTTGTGTGTGTGTGTGGTTGTTGTTGTTGTTATTGTTGTTGTTGTTGTTGTTGTTGCTGCTGCTGCTGCTGTTGATATTTTTGCCGTTTTGTGTGTGTGTGTGGGGGGGTTGTTATTGTTATTATTGTTGTTTGTTTGTTGTTTTTGTTATTGTTGTTGCTGCTGCTGTTGATATTTTTGCTGTTTTGTGTGTGTGGTTGTTGTTATTGTTTTTGTTGTTGTTGTTGCTGATGCTGTTGATATTTTTGCTGTTTGCGTGTGTGTGTGTGTGTGTGTGTGTGTGTGTGTGTCTGTCTGTAACTCCATATATTCCGAATGACCGTAGTGTCATCATCTTCAGAGCCAAGCACTCCAAGAAGTCGGAAATTACACACCCACCGACACAGCATCTCATCCAAGAAGACCCGAATCTTAATGATTACGTCATCCAAGGAATTAATTTTCACGTTCCATAATTTATTTTAGCTTGGATCTGAACAAATTAACAAAGTGTTATTGAGATTGTGTTACAGGCTAAACTACACACAACAAAAAAACATTTAGATGTCCCGTTTTTAAAACAGTTAAAGACCCTTTCAAAGAAGGGTCATAATCAGAGCTGCTGAATCTGCGCCCCCATTCGAATATTAAATATTATCGATGTTTGATATTAATCTTTCCGCGCATTACTATTACAGTCTATCACAATATACCGACAAACGCACATAATAGGTTTATAAACTGCATGAACATTTTAAACTTACGTGTAGTTTGTAATGCTACTGTTGTTGAATGTGACTTATTATTAACATATAGAATATACTAATAATAACAACATTAATATATTATATATTAACCCTTATCCTGCTAACGTGGAGAATAGGGTGAGCTCCTAATGAAGCCAATAATTGGCAGATGGTATTTAATTCGGCATTTAATGTTAATAAACATTCTTCCTTTCAGTGCCCTTAAAATTATTTGCATTCAAATGGAATATGTTCAAACAATCATATTTCAAAACCTTGTGATTTAAACAATCATATTTCAAAACCTTGTGATTTAAACAATCATATTTCAAAACCTTGTGATTTAAACAATCATATTTCAAAACCTTGTGATTTCCTATGAGCGCACTGCGCTACAAGCCGGAAGATCGCAGGTTCGATTCCCGATGATGTCACTGAAAATTTGTATTGGCATAATCCTTCGTGCCGCACTATGACCGTGGGGTCGACTCAGCCTCTAACAGAAATGAGTACCAGGAATATTACCTGGGGGGTAAAGGCGGCCGGTACGTACGGCTGACAACCTTACTACCTTCTTGTGCCGATTGTCTTGAAATCTGGGAGCCTCATCCTCCTGGAACCCTCAGAGCCTAACCAGGCCTGTACAGGGATTGCTTTAATTTTACGTGTATTTTCCTATGCTTTTGAAAAGCATCTGACTCAAATCAATAACAACATTTTACCTTACGCCAGTTTTGTCCTTAACATTCCGAATACGTCAGCCTCTTGAAGAGTACGTCGTTTAGATATAACAAGATTAGCAGTTGTCCCTTTTAAAGCGACACCGCCCGTTACAGCGACACCATCATTTGTTTAAACACAGCCGAATGACAGTTCAGATAAGCGCGTTGCACCTCCACATAGACCGCTTCTATGGATAGCAGCTGTGCAGATTCGTTTAATTCCATTGCTTTTGAATCCGCTCGCCACAATGAAATTACCCATGCTAGCCTCAGCAGTGGAAGCATTCAAACGCTCTATCCGGTTATTCTGTGATTAAAAACACTTAGGCTTCTCTGCAGTCTATTTATGTCTATTTTGAGGGCGAGGTAGGTAAAACCCTAAATTCTTTTAACAAAAGAAATGCTTCTTCAAAAAACGCGACGTACTGAATTTTAAGCAAAAATTTGCAGTCGATTATGATTATAACTTCAAAATAAACACAAAGATTCCTTGTATTTTAATTACGCATCGGCGCATGTTTACTATGTAGGCACATAAATGCCAATCAGCGTGCATTCCTACTAGTGAGCACTTTATTCCATGCTATAACATTGAAGTAAATACTGCAGGCCGAACTATGATTTTAGTCTTTCCTAGATGGGATTTAATTTTTTTGCCTCAAAATACCGGAAGTATATGAAGCTAACCTTTCGCGCGCAAATATACACACTACGTAAATAGAACAATTTATAGACTACATCATTCCAAGAAGGCCTACAAGACCCCAACATAAAATGATCGCTGATGGTAGGCCTAGGTAAAATTAAGGTAAAGTTCACCTTATAGCAGTTCACGTAGGCCCAGAGATGGAGTAGAGGTATAGCTCTACTCTTTCTTTAACATCTTCTCTAAATGGGCGGGTGTTCAACGCCACTCCCCGACCGCTTGACCTCCGGTTAAGATCCGGCACCTATTGCATAGAAGGCCGGGTGGGCCCCAGGGCCGGTCTGGACGGCTGCGTTAAATCCCGCCCCTCACCGGGATTCGATCCCCGAACCGTCCAGCCCGTAGCGAGTCGCTATACCGACTACGCTGTTCCGGCCCGATGGTAGGACTATAATGCAAAACATGTAAAGTCTGTTCTGTCCAAGCCATGAAGGCGTACAATTTTAGTACAGGTAGAGTTCCACTTATTCTTAACCTCAGCACTGGTAGGATGTGAGTGCTCAACGTCACACTCCGGTCGATTTGCCTCCGGGAAAGAAACGCTGTACCCAGTGAATATGAGGCTGCCTAGACGCTTCGGAGAAGAAGAGGTCTCACGTCTCTAACGGTATTCGAGCCCCGTACCATCCAGAACGTAGCCTAGTCACTAAACCGACTATGCCAGAAATTAATAATAATGTTATGTATCGGAATTCTTTTCGTTGTAAAAATCAATACTTGTTACTATGTGTCTTTCTGCAAGGGAAGTCTCATATTTACGTAGCCAAAACCAATTAGAACTTAGCGTCCTCTATAAGAATTAAATGATAGTCAAGTTTTTCTGGAATATTAGGCTGGGTCGTCCGGTAAAATTCTCCCGACTTTTCGAGTGAACGTAAAGCCTTCAACTTCACGACCGAACTTTCCAAAGGCACTCCTCTAAGACTGCTTTCTTCTAGAGATAAAAGTAATAGGACTCATCGAAACGTTGGGGAATACATACACAACATCATGGTGTTAATATGACAAAAGGGTTGAATCTCCAGCTTAAATCTGCAACTAAAACCTCTCCATAAATTTCCGTACACGGATCCCCATAGGCGGAGCCTGAATTCTGTTTCAACTGAGCCATGTTTCACCTTTTACATGTCTACAGTTGTTGCCACTAGGTGAATGGAGTGCGACATATGTGCTGTTATCGCGGTTGCTATAATGACGATATGGAACGTACGCGGAATTCATATCTAGGTATGGATATATGCGAAACATCGGCACTGAGTAGAAAAGATTATTTAGCTTCGCGCTGAGGCCAATTTTGAGAATGGGCCGTATGGGGCCCTAAATTTGTCCGGAGGCGGTGATGTAAATAGAAGAAGGTCCTGCAGGGTCCAGAACTCCGACCGTTCTCTCAGTATAAGTTCATTACATCGACACAATTTATATCATTTTAGCTCTAATGAAAAGTGACAGATGAAGATTTGTAATGCCGAAATTCCCTTTTCAATCTCTACTGTTACATTCAACCTGAAGAGGCGCTCTTGTAAAAGGAATTACTGGACTTTTACACACAAGCACTTAAATATTAATGAAAACGAATCATTTTCAAAATTTTCAATTTTCTCGAGTACCAAAGTAACACACTTAGAAACGAAGAGGTAACAATATGGAATATGAGATATTCGTTCTTCTGGGATATTACGCAGCCTAGATTGGCGATTATTTGCCGACGTTTCGGAACAAAACTGTCGGTTCCATTTTGTAGGGTAGAGCAGTTCCGTAGCTACTTACTGACTTTTCGGGATAACCCATCGATTCAATCTTCAAGGGTCAAACAGTCCAAGAATACTGCTTGAACTTGAATATGGGACAGATAGGTTGTCCTGAAACGCCGGTAACTAACTACCAATCTACGCTGAGTAACATCCCAGAAGAGCGAAGATCTCATTTACGTCTCAGGGGAAGCCTGAAACCAACCAAATCGAATGTCTTTACATAAAATGCACGCATGTTGGAAAAAGTAAATATAAACCTGGAAAAAAGCTGTAGGGGAGAATATTTGCAGTTATAATAGTTCTCTAATTCGGTACTATAGAAAGGTGAGTGGTCAACGCCACGCTCCGGCCGCTTTAACTCCGGGAAAAGAGCACTGTACCCATTGCAGAAAAGGCTGGGTTGGCCTCAGGGCAGGTCTAGACGGACATTGAGGAGAGAATTTTTTTCCCCACTGGGGTTCGATAACCGGACCGCGAATCGCTATAAATACTGAGCTTAGTAAGGCTTAAAAGAAAAACTGAAACAAAAACATTTTTGTTTGGTGTAAAAAAGTATGTTACTTTGCTGAAAGTATAGAATAGTTTCTTGTAGGCCTACTGACCTTTATCTGCATGGCTATCGTCATTGGCACGAACTTGTTCTCAGTGGAGTGAGAGAGAAAACCAACAAGATGCAACAGTTAGATGTTTATTTTTAACAATTTCTCAACATGTTTCGGGCATCATTATGCCCATCTTCAGGAGAACAAAGACCGTGCGTTACTGCATGTGGTGTGCTGCGCTGCTTCTGCTGGATGTGGTTGGTAGCGGTTGTGGGGCGCTGCCTT
>Ga0136643_10019067_pt1 | contig 10358 bp, 5 predicted proteins | sample TergutLab28metaG_FD_96883 | JGI IMG/M metagenome (GOLD analysis project Ga0136643, IMG submission 96883) | Labiotermes labralis P1 segment gut microbial communities from Petit-Saut dam, French Guiana - Lab288 P1 (version 3) (version 3) | ecosystem: Host-associated > Arthropoda: Insects >... | reverse complement strand
TGCTGTAGCCCTCCCGTTCTCCTACGTGTTCTGCTCCCGACAGTCGGGAGCAGAACACGTAGGAGAACGGGAGGGCTACAGCAAAGATTACACACTATACCAGAGGCTGACTGTACAGGGAAATGATCTCTTGATGATGAGCTTCCCGAAAGCTCGAAACATGTAGAGAGTGAATGATGACTACCCATGAAAATAAAAGGATAGTCCACAAGTGACATCGTGTTGGTTATTTTAAAGAATTACAATGATGCACGGAACAATGAATGTAAAATTTTCCAATGAAGTCTTTACGAAAACGACATGTAAGTGCTATTAAATACACTTTACGTTTTGTACTTGCCAGTACTGTTACTTACTGATAACAGTGTATACTGCACGGCAAATTCTGTTATGTTTACCACAACTCAGTAACGTGCCATATTATCCGTTCTTGGCTCTAGGTCCACAATCAAATATATTAAACCGAAGGACAAAAGTAATAAAAGGTATTTGCTATGCGATCCCTGTACCAGAACAGTTAAATTATGCGCAACACAATAAAACACATGTGATTCAATACACATGAAGGTTATCTTTTAGTGGACATGTTCACAGTTACATATTCTAAGAGGTGAAGTTTGTTCTGGTTATTCTGATGGCCGTAGAAGTAAATAATATAATTACAGAAAGAGGTAAATAACGTACCCACGGCGAGTACAAGAGGAAATGGGCCAGTCTGAAGGGAAGTTTACTAATATACTGCATTTTTCCATTAATAGTTCCACTAGCTGGAAGTAGCCTCGTTTTCCGCCAATTTACACCCTAATGTGCTATTCCCTTTCCATCGATATCGTTAATATGTAATGACTTTTAACACTGAATATATGAGTAAACTGGCAGTAACTGCAATGGACACCTAGCGCGTTTATAACTGCTTCTACCTCGTATGTGGGTTTTAGTGTCTTCTGCTTGTTATCATGTATCAAGTAGTATCACCTGTGCTATGTATATTTCTGTCCCCACTAAAGTGCTGGAGCTATATGACTGTAATAAATCGAAATTTCCCAGAATAATTCACACAATTAATCACTGAAATAAACGATAATTTTATTTTCACTGAAACCTAAGTATTTAGCTTCACGTTTGGGCCGTTTTACCCACGGTAAAAAGCGCCCAATACCCATTCAATTTTAGTTTTGGTGGTTCCTACAGCCGGTCTGATCGTTTGGGAGATGAGACATATATTTTGATCCCGACAGGAAACTTAGTTTATTTTCACCACGGGCGGTTTAGAAGATGGGTGGGACAAAAGCAAGAATAAATTAATGGGCTCTAACTACGCATACCCTTGAAAGGAAAATGCTTATAGAGAAATGAAATAATTTATTGGCAAAGTATGTTAGATATGATATCTGAAATACAACCATATTTCGGGTCTCCCTGACCAATGAGTTCGCAAGCATTCGCATAGCCTTCAATTGGTCTTGATTTCGAATGTTGATCGAGATAGTTTACTGCCGCTTTAGATTATATTTATACTGGAGATTGTATCAAGACACTCTGACTAAAGTCAAGGACTGTATGAAAGCAGAATGATTTAGTAAAATTATTGCAATAAATATTTGTAAGAAGAAAGCCGTTACGTACAGCTACGTAGATGTGGAATTATTGGAATTTATGTTGAGTGCTGACAAAAAATAGGGATAACGGTCTAAGCAGTACGGTAGGTACTTTCCCCACAACAGGGTCGGGATTTTTCGCAGTGTCGGCGAACAGTCCAGTGCTTGCAGTGCGAGGACTGGGTGGTTTGATTCGAAAGAAGGGCACAATTCTTTCTTCCTATATTCATTTGACAAGTTACACTTTTCGCACTTGTCAGCTGTAGCACATATATGTCTAATTTCACCAATTAAAGAATGACACCTTCACGACCTTGGAGCCTGATGTTTTAAAAACTTGATTAATATCCATCACGCATTATTCCTTGAGTGGATTCCAGCTCCATGACCAACAATTAGTCGGCAACGTCATTGAATAGTGAATAGTGGTAAATACAACTACAACTACTGATGTCCGATTGAAGTTGGAGTTTAGCGGCCGTTAGCGGGGGATGTGCGGCTACAAGTTATTAGCAATTTTGTATCATGCTCTTAAGATTCTGCTTTAGAAAGACGCGTAAATATTCACATTCCAGTCTGAGAGTCTTTGAAGTCTCGGAACACAGGCAGAAAAGTATTATGCGAAGTTGTGGGTCCGAAAGTCAAAAACGTTTAAGTTAATCTTACTAGTTATAAAAATATAATTATTATAAATAATAAATGTCACTATTTAGGGAGTTGTGTTCTTATTATTGTCGTCACTATTGCAAATATTACATTTATATTCTGGGAGAATTTGGAAAGGGCACCAGATGCAAAGCAGTCACAAAGAAGCCTGAGAAGGATTTAGGTGGAAAATAATGTTTGGACCTTATAACTGATTAAATTGGTCCTTGCGAACGAGGATGGAAGTATTGTGGTTGGAGTGAGTGGTTTATAGAAGCCGACACCCCATGTCAAAGGGAACTTGTAATACAGGGGTGGTGAAGTTCAGAAGTAGGGAGTACACAAGCCATTGAGCTAGCTATGGCAAGGAAATGGAGAAAACACTGGAGTAATAAGGGGCATTACACCTCGTGTGTTCCAACCCTTCGTTGTGGCAGTACAGCCCAGATAGACACCTAATCATATTTGCTTGTTGTAAACTGTGAACACATAGTGTTTTGGTACATTTTATCCAATATACCTGCTCTTCAATCATCTGACAATTTTGCGATATAATCGTCTCAGTGTGTTCAGTTTACTGAAGTTCGTCTCAGTGTGCTCAATTTACTGACGTAACGTCACGTACAATAACAACGTATGTCCATCACCTAATACATACTCCACGTCATATTCCCTGAGTTAAGCTTTGCTGTCCACCGTACGGAATAGCCAGCTGATCCTCCTCTTACCCACCGGCGTACAATTAATCAGAATAAGAAGAGCGACAGCTAAGAAAAAAACCGCGTCGAGAAGGTAATTTATGGATCAGTTAAAAGCCTTCTTTCTTCCTTCCTTTCTTTCGTTCTTGTTCTTTCGGTTTCTCTCTGTATGTATTTTTGACTAATCTAAAGTTTAAGGAATATTAACATTATGTTATTTTTTTTTAACATTTTGAAGGGTTTAGGACAAGAATTTCTTGTTGCGGGGAAGGGAGTGAGATTAGAAACACTGCACTTATTATATTGTAGATAAGGGGAAGAGTGCGTTCACTCACTGTGCTGGTAAAGTTACTCTGGAGAAGTGAAATATTTTGATTCAAAACTAAAAGGTTTTGACGATGGTGTGTAATATACAGAAACGGGTTTCTTCTATTGGAATTTGTACAGCGTGTAACAGACATATTGAAAAACTAAAACACTACGTTTCGGTAGCTGACTCTATTTCCATCTTCAGGCAGGAAGCACCCAACACGGACAGTGCGATTGCGTCTTTGGACGTGTTGGTCATCAGGGAAGGATGAACGTTGAACAACAAAGTCGATAGAAAACATAATCACACTGGCCGTTACCTTCATTTCCGGTCGAATCATCCAAAACGTCTGAAGAGAGGATTTGTGGAGTCTATACCACAGAGCTACCAAGAGCAACAGGTCCGGTCCGACGAAATTGTTAGTTTAGATCACGATATACAGCTAAACGTCTATCCCATTAGGTATATTAATTCTGTTATCAACAAACCCAAGAAAAATATTCTTCTGAAGCGGGAGGTGCAACAACTTGGTTTTATTTTTGATGTGTATTGGACCGTGCGTCATTTTGATAAATGAAGAATAAAATCCAACTAGACGCCACTTATTACTTTACTACGCTTATGTTAGGCTCAACATGTTTCAGGCACCATTATGCTCATAATCAGGAGCTCACGACGATAGCGTTGGTTACCACGTAGGTCGTCTGGTTCTTGAGATGCTGCTGGTTGGAAGTTAAGTACTGGAACGATGGATGAGTGTAGGCTGTAACACGAGTCGTGTTACAACTTTCGGTCTACACACTCATTCATCGTGCCGCACTTAATTTACAACCAGCAGCAACTCAAGAACCGGACGATCTATGTCGTCGTGAGCTCCTGATGATGAGCATACTGTGGTCTGAATCATGTTGAGCCTGACATTAGCATAATAAAGTAATAAGTGGCATCTAGTTGGATTTTACTCTTCAACACGGTTTTATATCTATACCTTATACAAGAGTAGTTCAGACGTGTAGTGAACAGGTACAATATTAAAACTGTTTACGGAAAGAGGCACACCCTTTGAAATCAACTTATGAGAACTAAGCATATAGGTGCTCCACAGAAAACTGCGGACTGTATAGAGAGAACTGCCTGCGAAGGTGGCAGGAGCTACACTGGGGAAACAGGTAGACCGTGGACCGTGAGACTCAGGGAACACAGTGGAAACTTGGAAAGATCCAGACAAACATAGCCCCCGTTTGAATAGAATCACCGTGTGCTTTGGAAAAAACGAAGATTTTGGAGACTGAAAAGAATCCAGGGTACAGGAAGTATATGGAAGCGACCTACGTGGCATGATTACAAAATTCTATTAGCAGATCCAGTGTCGAAATATGTCCCACCTGGCACTCTTTGATTAGGAACGAACTGTCTTAGTAATATGTTTTATCTTATGAAGATTCGCAGCTTCTCCATAGTTGGTGTTAGTGGTGTTTTGGTTCTTCACTGCTTATGTTATGGCTGTGCATGATGTGTCTATAATTTAAACAGTTTGCGCTCGTATTTATTATAAGGTTTCCGTTGGTTTAATTTTGTGACGTGTTTCAGGCGCTTGGTTTTGATTTAATTTTTCTGTAGCATTTTCCCGTTGTAACCCACGGACCAGTTTTGTTCTCAGGAGCTTACCTACACTTATGAGGGTTTAGGTGGTAAACAGTGACAGAGAATAGCTCGATTCAAGGGGTCCAAGAGGGTGGGTGCTTCTTGCCTGAAGACAGAAGCAGAGCCGGCTGCCGAAACGTAGTGTTTTATTGTTTTAATATAACTGTTACACGATGGACAAAGTCCAAAAGCAGAAGACTGCATCTGAAATATTTTGAGTATTGGACAAAGTTATAAATAAAAGGCTTTGCTGTACTGGACAGTAATTTGATCTTAACATGAATTTCATGTGACAGGTGTTTAAAAATTGAGTTCCAACGACAGGCTAAACACTCAGAGGCTCGGTTAAAAAAATTGTACTAAATAAGGCGTTCTGGGGAAGTAATTGCTGTTTTTTCAGACAATCACACAGAAAATACAAACGTACTAATTGGGAAGATTTCAGATTAGATTACTGTTCCAACAGTTGCTACATAAATTATAAAAGTTTATAACCGTTGTAGCTCTTGTAGGTAGATTAGCTTTTTGTTTCAGGAAATCTAAGTGTTTTCTCAGAGATCCCAAAACACTCGTGTAAATGAAAGAAATAGAAAATATAGTAATTTAGTCAACAAATTGATTACTGCTGGTTCTTTAGCAGTAAATTGTCAAAAACGATTTTACAGGCGTTCTTGCTGTCAAAGGTCGTGGCACTTCACTGATGTAGCATTATAAATCATTACTCACCCACGTATCTAGTAACAAAATATGTCAATTAAAAAATTTCACTTTCCAAATCACTATTATCCATTTTAAGAAGCAATGTGAGTTTATTATTATCAAAAGTTTAATTGTAACTTCCCAAATCGGAATGACGCTAATTCCAGCTTCCCCTGACCAAGTCTAACTGCTTCTTCCTGCGACGTGTATACTCCCGTAGTTGGTACCCCATTCAAATTTCTTCCCAATATTGGAATTTTTCTCACTGTTTCCAGCCGGCTGACTGTTAATTGTACTATTTTCTAATAGGTCCGAAAATTTAAAATCTTGAATTCTGTTTCGTCATTGGTTACTAATGACTTAATATTTGTCCCCCATGCTGTGACTTGTATGAAAGCCATATGAGCGTCCTACCTGTCTTTTTTTTAATGTGTAAGCATGACTAACATGCATCCTCCCCCACAAGATTTAAGGGGTTTAAAACTGTCAAAGTTTAAAATTTCCACCACTGCAGGATGAGTGGAACCTGCTAATTTTGACACTGACACAACTACCAAGTCTCTGATACCCGCTATGCACCTAGTCCATCTCCTTCTAAAGATCCCTGTCTTCCTTCATGTAATATGCGCCAACACTGTTTCCTCACTGGCCAAATGTCTTAATTATCTGTCATTCATACACTCGCCCAATGCGTCAACCTCTCAACACTTCTATCTAAAAACATTAATTTCGTACAATATAACCACTCTCCGTGTAACGGTTATAAGTTAGGCATACGGATAGGAGAGCAGCAGGGGTTTTAGACCTATCTTTCGTACCAATCTGTGACCCCACTCTTGAACACTCCACTCAATTTGACAGTCTAAGTTATAAAATTACCAAAACAAATTACAAACAAAAACGCAATTTTCATTCTTTCTATTTTGTTTAACATTGCTATCACAGGCTTGGTAACAGTGATAATGGAAACAAAGAAGTTGAATTCATGGAATAGTTTTAGTTGCTCATATTAAAGGCAGGAACGGAAAAGACTTACGACTTCGTTCTGTTTTCGACGAGAATTTGAATGAAAGAAAAAGTTCTTTCCATATTTTTGCTGCCTCCAATGCGTATACCTGGAATATGAAAATCTCGTCAGTATAACATTAGCACAGGAAGCTTGCAGACTGATGCTCACGTCTTGCCATAACAATCCAAATGCCAGGCAGCTGAGCATGTTGTCCAAATGGCGGACCAAAATCAAAAACAATTCTCAGAACGCCACAAATACCCCCCCCCACTAAATTTCCTCATACACTGTCAAGGTTTAGCTACTGACGATATTACGGAAGACATTACAATAATTTACATTAATATCTTAACGCAACTTATCGGAAGAAATGACGAAGAAAAATGCCTGAAATTCGAATCGTAAAGTTGCTGCATCACTCTATGTGTAGATGATTGGAATATAAATGAGGAATATAGAATAGGTATTTGTGACAATAAGAAACTGGATGTTTGATGTGTGGTTGTGGTGAGAGTGTTAAAGGGGAAATTGTGACATTAGTTACAGACATTCATAAAATGAAGACAATAATTATCTGTTCGCTCGCTTTTTTAATCCCCAAATCTAACAGATAGGAGTAAGTGGAATTTGATACTGACAGCTTAACATACTACTTCAGCGTAATTAACATTAGTCTTATTCCGCTCCAATAATTTTCATGACTCTCAAGTCGACGACTGATTTAATTACAAACGGAGTTTAAAAGTGATACTTGATTGTCACAAAATTAAGTACTATTAAGATTTATGACTTCTGTCAAAAACATTATTTAGTATAAGCTTAGTGATTGACCAACTTAATATACAAATTATTGTTTTATAATAAGTTTATTACATACCTCTACATGTTTCGAGCACTATTGTGCTCATCATCAGGAGGTCAAATTTTATTATACAGCATCTGATATCATCACTCTCTGTAGGTGGCCGTCCGGTGCGAAGGTGCGCACTGGAGGGGCACCTACAGAGAGTGATGATATCAGATGCTGTATAATACAATTTTGAACTCCTGATGATGAACACGATAGTGCTGGAAACATTTAGAGGCATATAATAAACTTATTATAAAACAATAATTTGTGCATTAAGTTGGTCAATCACTAGGATTATACTGAGATGCAAGGTCAGCAAAACTTCTAAATTATTAGATAAGACGATATTTAATGTAACAGAAGGAAAAACTCTTTAAAGGACACCTTCGTTATATGTAGATGAATCAATTTTGTAAGAATAAATGTTATCTGCTCTAATACGTTGCTGTGATCACTAAGGTAACAAAGAATGTTAATAATTCACGTTACACAAGTTCCGACAACAATAGTGTAGCATTTTAAAATTTAGTTACGAGCTTCTAGGATATTCATTGCTTGCAGGTGTCTTACCTGAAGCAGTAAACTTCGAAATTAGTCGACATAGAGCGTTGGAGAGTTAGAGAAATTGTGTGTGTTGTGGAACTATTTATTCGGACGGAGTTCTTTGTAGAAAATCAGCGGGAATTTCGCCATGAAATAAATCGACATGAAGCTCCGTCTTCCAAAGCAATCCGTCGATGGCTAAGGCTTTGGTGTGAAGAAGGTTCTGTCGCCTGTAAAAAGCTACCTGGTCGGCCGTCTTCAGTTCGCACAACCTAGAACTTTGCCTGGGTGCTGGCGTCCGTCGGCCTCAGTCCGAGGCGATCTGCCAGTAAGCACACTCAAGCGTTAGGCATATCTGACGTAAGTGTACGGCGCATTTTACTTAGTGACCTGAATCATCACCACCACAATTGCAAGTTGTACATTTTTGAGCAATCGGGACAAAGAGTACGCTTACATTTATGTCCTCATTTTCAGAGAATATTAGCTGAAAATCCAGACCTGCCGAACAACCTTCTGTTGAAAGATGAGACACATTTTCATTTACATGACACAGTTAACAAACAGTGTGTGTTGGCTTGTTAACTGCAGCTGCAGTTAACAAGCCAACACACACAATGTTAGTTCATTCCAGTTAATCCTTGTATTTTACAGTATGACCTGTACCGGAGGTTGCGGTTACAGTTTTTAGTACTTCTGATGATGGGTGCTGAGACACCCGAAACATGTAGAGTAACTTTGTAGTAAATAAATATACGCATACTGTTACATCTGGTTTAAATTTTTATTAACATTGAATTACGATGCACGGAACCGTGAGCTTAAAATTTAAGCAGAGTAGTAAACTGTAACGTGCTGAAATTGTCACTAATTACTCTCAGTAATGTGATATTAGTATTTATAAACTTTTCACTATTTCTGTAGGAACATGTTTAAACAACTTGTCGATTCGGAATCTGCAAATCTGCTACTCGGAAACACGAAAAAACAGGAAACCCAAGGATTCAGCGAGATGCAATTTGTGAATCACTGTTCCAGTAAATGTAGGGTCAAATTTAGAGCATTTCGCTGATGGCTGCAATTGAAGTTGTCGTAGAAACGAGGGATTGAAAAGGGGGGGAAAACAGTATAATTGTGAGAAAATTGGCCGCCATATGTACAAAATGCCATTCATGTTCAAAGGATATTCCCCCAGTACACATAGAACGATATCGTTTGTCCTGCAAGATGCACGAATATTCAGGAAACACGCACATTTTAAAAACTGAAAATATAAGAAAATAATTGGCAATATTTTTCTAAATATTCTCTTCTTATTTTTCAACATGCTTTTCAAGGACTTTTATCAGTAGCGGAACAGTGTTAACAGTTAAACACAATGCCATTAAACATTTTTCTTGACATTAAAATAAAAGGCGGAAGCTTTTATCCATTTTGTCTTCAATGTCAGTAGTGTGAAAACCAATTACGAGACTAACATGTTAATTGCTAATAGAAGGAGAATAATTTAGTATTACATGCTTTTGTTTTTCAGACGGGAGAATTAAAATGCCATTACTCAGTGTTACAGAGTTGACCTTTGCTCAAACATGTACAATTCCATTATCATTTTTATTTATTACTTGCCAGTATTATAATACATGTTTCGCGGTAAGCGTTCATAGTGTCCTCTGCTGTTTGCTATGAATTTTTCAGCACGCGTCAGTAGAGAATAAGCAGTTGATGTAATTTTGTTTGGATGGTTTTGTGTATGCTCTAAGGCTGCAAAAATACGACAGTACAGTGCTGCTCTTGAATCAGTCTTTGCTTCATTCACTAATGTCTTCAAGTGTCCCTAGAGAGAGTAATCAAGTGGTTTAGGGTCTGGCGACCTAGGTGGCCATGCAAGGGGTCCTCTACGAACTAATCAACGGTTAGGTATGACTATTCATAGGTGTTACCTGTTAAGTTGTTTTCAGAGACAAATGATCCTAGTAAGTTGTTATCAAGCAAACCACATCATACATTCACTGAAAAATCTCCTTTGGAAATGTGTTATCCTTGTTTAAAATGGATTTCCATGGAACCACGCAAGGAAATTTTGTGAGCTATTTAATCCATCCTGGATAAATTACGCTTCATCAATGAATAGAACGAAACATAATACATTAAAGGCCAAATTATGTACATATTGTTGTTGTTATTAAATGTACATAAGAAGGGAGTTTATAAAAAACAAAGGACCTTAAACCCAACACGTATTTCAGGTGCCAGTCGCCCTTACTTCCATTATAAAAATTTCAGGTGCCAGTCGCCCTTACTTCCATTATAAAAATTTCAGGTGCCAGTCGCCCTTACTTCCATTATAAAAATTTCAGGTGCC
>Ga0136643_10019066_pt1 | contig 10358 bp, 6 predicted proteins | sample TergutLab28metaG_FD_96883 | JGI IMG/M metagenome (GOLD analysis project Ga0136643, IMG submission 96883) | Labiotermes labralis P1 segment gut microbial communities from Petit-Saut dam, French Guiana - Lab288 P1 (version 3) (version 3) | ecosystem: Host-associated > Arthropoda: Insects >... | reverse complement strand
TTTGTTTTCCTTTTTTTTTTTTGGTGTGTTTTTTTTTTTTTAGTATGGGGGGGGCCCCAAAAACACCCTTTTCTTTCCCCCCCCCCCCCCCCCCGGGGTCTTAATATTTTTTTTCCCCCCCCCCCCCCCCCCGTTCCGTGTTCACCCACACCGTTTATATTATCTAGACCTTTTTGCAAACCACTTTTTCACTCATTGGAGGTGTTAAACGTTACCTTCACAATACATACTATTCTCAATGAAATTTTTGTCACATAACCTGGAAATTTATACATTTAACTTTTCAGTTCATTATGTTAATACTAGAACTAAATTGCAATTGCATAAAACGATAATCTGAAGCTATACTAGAATGGAGTATAAAAAACTTCAATTAGCTACCTCAATATATGGCAGAATTAGTAGCTGATTGAAAACAATTTTATGTTGACTTTGAAAGAGTACTTACTAAACAAATTCTTTTAGTCACTTGAGGAATTAACATTTAAATAATTATATGAGATGAAACCTGATGTTTATGTAAGAATGGCCAATTAGTATGTTGTTTTTAGAAATTTATAAATCAGTTGTTCATTGCATAGAATATTTTTTATTGTATGATGTTTTAACTATAGAGTATATATGTTACTAAGACTGACCATTTGATTTGTTATACCACACCACATGATCAATGACATTTCATATCCAGTGCCTTCTATGGCCGCTTGTATGTATCAATGAAATATATCACATATATCTTTATCTGCATCAGACCTCGACACAGCAGATAGACCTGTCCCTACCAGGATTTGGACCCATAACTGCCTAGACTATGGTTATAATTTTAATAAATCCCAATTTGCCAAGGGGCTCTTCGACACAGCATAACCTGGGCCAAAATGTCCTAATTACATAAAATTATAAATCATTCACATAACTTGCACTACACTTAATCAATAAAGTAGAAACTTGTTCCATGACATACCTCTTAAATCTCCAGCCATCCTACTAATCTCATGACAAATGGACACATTTTGCAAATACTTCTCCTATTAAAATGGTTCTATGTTTATACTCACAAATGCCCATCAGTTAACACACCTTTATTACACATATTACTGTAAGTACATGAATCATGGCATTACCATAAAATTATGGGAAGTTTAAAAAGAACCTGACAGTTTTAGCATGGAGAAATTCTGCATCAGCAGTATATACCGATATGAACAGGCATGGAAGAATCATATTTGGGAACTGTGCATTGCCTAGATAAAACAGATTACAACATCTCTGAGGCTGGCTCTGTCAAAATTATTTTCTGTCAAAGAAGTCTATGATTCTGAGGATTAGTTTTATCAAATGTCCGCAGATATTTCCTTCTACCTCAAGACAAACACAGGCACTGAGCCAGCACACAAAATGTTGTGCATCTTCTGCATTTGGACAAAAAAATTGCTCTTTTTTTTGGTACCAAACCAACCTCACAAATATTTTGAACAGAAAATGAATTACAAACTGGACATGGAAATTCTTCTTCATTTTTTACATACATGGGTAACTACATAAAACAATTTTGTACAGTGTTACTTCACAAAGTAAAGCATAAATGGAAGTTAAACATACATCTTAGCTCTTGTCAGTTGCACATCTAAATAAAGGAAAGACATATAAATTTTATGTACACATCCAGTCTAAAATAATTCAAACCTGCAATGTAGGAAATCAAAATAAAATAAACTGTTTCTCAAGTCTGTAATTTGGTACAGTATTAGTCTACAAAAGGACGAAGACACGACTAAAGCACGCAGGATACATGGTCTCATTATAGTCAACTTCATAAAATGATTTATACTCAATTTTAAATCCATCTTTACAAAAGAGTATACATTACATTGAACTACCAACATAAAACATTACAAACCATACTTATTGACAAGGTAACACATTCTGTTCCAAGACACAATTTGGTAGATGACAGGTTTGGTGAGAAAATCGCCCTAAAAGAACATGTAAGACAGCCATAAAGCCAATGAAAATAAATTAACACATATATTATAATTTACTTTGATATACCAAATAAAATTTAATATCCGTTCACTACCATAATTACATCAACAATGAATGCTATTAGTTTCCATTTCCATGGTTTGTTCTACTAAGTCTAATTTTAGCACTACTCACATGACTACCCCAAAATGTCTGATGTCTCCAGTGCACATGATTTTAACAGTTATTTCACATTTTAATTTCGTTGTATTTTACTATGAAGAAAGCAATTCACATTACTCAACCAACAAGCTGCTGCTGCTGCCTGTATCATATGACTTTATTTACATCTGGACGAATTCTGTGAACTTTATTTCCATTGCTGGTCCCAGTCCAAATATTCAGGAAGGAATCTCTGACTCAATTCTTTCACCACTAGTGAGGTAAGTGAACGAACCCAACAAAGCATCACAAGTAACATAATAAATGCAATTGGATGACAACTGCTTTTTATTATTTACAGTAATTTACAAACACAACAAAATGGGCAACTTAAATGAATTTAAATTGTGAAGCTGTAAAAATAACTGTTTACTACAGCTAAACTAAAATATGAAATAATATCCATTTCAATGGATTGTCATTAGTGGGTGTAAGTATGCAAAGCACAAAATATATTCATGTATGTATGTATATATATACACACACACACACACACACACACTAAATATTTACACATACACTATACAGGACAAGCAGAAGCATTTCACTTTCATTATTGAACATTTAAAAAACTTTTAAGTTACACAGAGTTGACTTTCTTCATTAGTTTTGAACTTTGAGCAATCCAACATTTCCAATTATCTTTCATCGCACATTCATACCAGCAAGAATTAAATGAGATTCAGGGTAAATAAATTACAACACTCCCCTTTAGGACTATATATATATGTATATAATGCAGCAGACTGCAACAGGAGGGATGTAGTCAAACCCAAGGCACAAGGATTATAATAGCATAGCAAACATTTTGGAGTATGGGCCATACTATATGACAACACCAAAATGGATTTCATGTAAACTCATTACAGAAATCTACTTGCAAGATGATCTAAGTTCTCACAGAGAAGTTGCTGAAGATTCAGGTCTTCTGGGAATGTTACTTGATGATGACTGATCAACATTTTGAAGGATCTTTGGGGTCAAGCAGTTCAAGTTGAAACAACTATGATCCTTCATGTTCCACGTCGCAGTAACTAGACAACACAGCATAACGTCCCACAAGACTTTTTGAATGTTCTAAGAGTTGCCGTAGTCATACATGACCTTCTGGTGGTATACTATAGACACCACATGTAAAATGGTGACATGAAATGGGTTTTTAATGGAGCATTATTTATTTACTTATTTATTTACATTTACTACAAAGCATCCATAATGGAAAGAGTGATTCATGATGAAATGGTTCTGAAAGCACATGATAATGGCCTAAGGTACTATTCTGACATTTAACTGGAGGGACGTAGGTAAACCACTGGAACATGTCAGGACAGCTTGTGTCCCTGCCAAGATGTGAACCAGACAATTCTAAATACAATTCAGAAGCAATGCTGATTTGCCAGCTTGCTCAGTATGTTGTAGTATATCAACAATGATTATATATCAGGTGATATATATCATACAGTAGGTAAAAGGAGAAAATTAGAACTGTTCTGCCCCTATGGGAACAACAGCCTATAAGGTAAAGGAGAAAGAAAGAGCTTGCCTGTCACATCTGACAGCATGATCCCCAACCAACTACAACAATCATTTCAACTGAAGCTGCAGTGCATGATATCCTAACATGAACAGTTAACTTTGGTAACATGTCTAGATTAGCTGATTAAGTCTAAGCATCTTTACACTTACAGTTAAATTTCTTTATGTTACATACTTTGAACCAATATGGTAGCACTTATTAGAAAGAAAACCCACTAAAAATAACTTCAAAAGAAACAACAAATGTCTGAAATATTCATACATACAAAAATTAATGCTGTTTCTTCTACTTCATAGTCACAGACATCCTAAGAAACAATTGGGGGGGGGGGGTTTTTATCTGGCATTTAAACCAATTAAGTGAAATGACTTTTGAATTCTGAGAGAAGCAGAAAGTGGTAATTTAATTCAATATAGTAGAAACTCTGTAAACAAATTTCATTAGTCTATTTTCATTTTATGACAGTTTGTTTTGTTCCGAGAGAATACACGAATACAATTATTCTGGCGAGTACTAAAAACAACTGGCATTTCTCACACTGGATGCAGACACAAGAAGTTTCACTCAGACAAAAATATGTCAACAAAGCAAAACTGAAATTTGAGGCTCTCATGATGGTGATTACAATTTAAAATTAACCTCTGGGATATGATGCCATGTAGCCTGCTAGATATGTACTAACGTTTTGAAGAAACCCGCTTCCACCACCTTACACTACCCAGGTTCCTCAAAACAATTACACCTATCAATCAAACTACACAGCACCACATACCTTAAAACAGTACTCTTCTAATAACAACTGTACAGAAACGTGACATTTCAAAAAAACATTTTTTTGTAATTCATATAATACTGGTGTCAGTCATCACTATCGCAACCATTTCTGTCAGTAACTTCCACAGTTAGGGCCAGTGGCCTCCTGCTTTACCATTAACATCACTTTTAATCAGCCCACATTTCTATAGGTCTTCAAATATTTCTTCTGCCTTGTGGACCACAGTTCAAAATTCTTTGGAAAATCAACCTCTGCCTGCTTTCAAAATCCCTCACACCATTTATTTTTGTAGTCTTAAATTCCCTCCTATCTTCACTTCAGATTTAATCGTAAGAACATAATGCTTGCTACGATATCGGAAACTCATTTAAGAAATTTTGATGTTTTGCTGACCGTGCATCTCAGTATATTTATCTTAGTAATTAACCAACTTGATGCACAAAGTTTGTTTTACAATAAGTTTTATTTCATGACTCTACATATTTCAGGCACCATGTGCTCATCATCAGGAGGTCAAAATTGTATTATACAGCCTCTGGTATCATCACACCTGTAGGTGGCTGTCCTTTGCACAGGTTGAGAGAGCACTAAGAAAGAAAGGGGGGGGGGGGGAGAATTTATTACAAATATTATTACTGTTTTAAGCTCATGGTAGAGCACTTACTTCAATTTACACACATGAGAAGCAAATTAAGAACCAACTAGTTTTCTATACTCTGTACTAACTCCAAAAATTGTGGTTACTTAGGTTCTGTTAATGTGGCCCACAGCAGCCAAACTACTGCAGATTTCACTATTAGAATAAACTAATATCACTTACTTAAAAAAAAAAAGATTACACAGAAAAATAAAAATTATAAAAATGGGCAAAGATATGCTGAGTAAAATTCGTGGTAGATGGAAAGGAATATTGGCTCAAACAACATAAAGAATGGCATTACAACAGCTGGGCCTTCCATGGTGTGTATTCAGCAGCATCACCCAACTATTATAGCATCATATACTCCCAAACAAGTCCTTCACTATAACAAGACAAATGGAAATGTGTGATAAAAGTCTCCAAAACATTAGTGGTACTTCTACCTGTACATCGGAAGATTTTATGCAAGCAGCAATCTCACTTGGGAATCACTAAAGACAGGTTTCCATTCAAAAAGTAATGCAGAAACAAAAAGAAAGGGTCTTATTAACAAAATAAAGCCCTAAATATTTAATAAAATGGTAAGAGTGTGATGTGGCATTCATGAATGCAAACTGATATGACAAGACAATAATGAGTGTGCTGAGCTCATGGCACAAGAAGTACATACATGAAGACAAGACTTAAAGTGAAAAATGTACGGCCCATCATCAAGCCCACCGTATTAAGTAACTAACCTAACACATGGGAGGGATTCATGCTCCTGACCATTACATGTCAGCATACACAATAAAGCCAAAAGGAGTTCATCTGACTATTTATGCGTGTTGTAAATAGTCTTACTTTGTATAGCTTTGAATGGCCTTCACCACACCAGGAGCCTCTGAATAAAATACAAATGAAGGAACTAGTAACAAAGCTGGCTGGTTAACTCTGCAATAAAAGTGGATGGAAGAGATGGAAACCCACAACAAGTGATACGGAAGAATGTCCTGATGGCAAGCAACACGTCATCGCTCCAAATCTTCCAGCAACAGCAAAGACTGCTTTTCGTTTGCTGTGAAAGATGGAAGGATGCCTGGAGGGAACTACTTCTGCCATGTATTTAATGGAAATACCGGACTACATCCTGGATTTTCTTGCCACAAGCATTATACACCGCATCCACCCCCCCCACCAAAAAAACTATTCATAAGCAGGAGGCATTCAAGTCAGTAATGATCATACTTCCATCATACTGGGGGTATAAAAAAAGGGTTAATTTGCTTTTTTCTTGGTGTTACCTGTATGGGAATTCATTAAACTCTTTATGAAAATAATCCAACTACTAAAAAATGACACAAGAAAAATATCTGACAGAGTTAAGCCCTAAGCCCACCCTGCATCTAGTCAATCAGGAATCCCAAATGGTCACATTACTTGATATGAGATTGACAATTATCATGAAGTCCTCAAGAACCCCTCAGATGAAACAGTTAACCCATTAAGGTGACATACATTTTCAGTACCATACCAGCATAATAACACAATTCACCAAAACAGCATGCAAGAACAACTTCTTTCATGTAAGCCCTACACATGTTTACATTACCATACCACTTAGCAGCACAAGCTACATAAGTGTGCATCTTCTTACATATATAGTCCACAGGTCATACATTAAGGAACAGCAAACACATTCCTCATTGATGTGATTAGTCCCTTTCTTTAATCCAGAGTGATATGTATCATTTAAAACCAAATACAGTGCCTTTCTGCGAACTTAAGACATTTATGTAACTTCTCATCTACCACTGACAGCCTCTTCCAACTTCCAGTTAATATCAATGAGTACAGTCATTTTAGAATGGCAACAGTAATATAAAATTACAGGGATCACAGGAAGTGCATAATATGCAGATCCTCTACATTCATAAACATATGTATATATATATATATATATATGTATGTATGTGTGCATGTGTGTGTGTGTGTGTATGTATGCATATATGTATGTGTGTGTGTATGTATGTGTGCGTGTGTGTATGTATGTATGTGTGTGTGTGTGTGTGTGTATGTAGGTACATATGTATGTATGTATGCACTATGTATGTATGTATGCACTATGTATGTATGTATGTATATATGTAGGTACGTATGTATGTATGCATGCATGCATTTGCACACAAACACACACACAGTATTGGAAGAGGTTGATGAAATTAAGTACTCAATAGGAAAAAATGTTGAACAGAGAAAGTTTAAGCAATGTCATCATTTGTGCAACTGAATATTTTTGATACACCAATCTCTAATGCAAGACATCTCAGTGAACGTCATGGTGAACATTCTAGCCTAACCTTCACTTTCTCCACATCTACTGTGCTTCAAATTGCTGTTTCTGTGAGCAGTACATACTGACACTGTCTTCAACAATTTCCAGCAGAACCACACTTCACACAGAGTTCATAAAAATATTATAGAAAATATATCACATCACCCACTCATGATGACCAGTAAAACACATGATCTATAACACTACTACAGCCTTACCAACTCAAAACAATAATCAATACCTAACATGTTGCCTGATATTAGATGGCCAAAGCAAAACCAAATATTTATTCATATCAGCACAAACAGAGCAAGTCCTCATTTAACACTGTCCTGAACATCCTTGGCAGAAACTGAAACAACGCAGAACACTTTCCCCATACACATTAAATAAATAACAATCAAAATATCCCAAAACACACAATTAATCCAAGTTCAGGCAACATTCATAAAATCTTTGGTCACTGAAATCTGTCAGAGCCAAAGTGAAACAATGTTGTTTGGCTCAATGTTAAATGATGCCTACCTGTAATATGAGCAGCACTTGCTGTCTGCACAATTCCTGGATCATTCTAGCCTCATGTTGGGATGAAACTGAAGGCGCAGCTGAATACAGGTTGTCAATGGACATAGAAGGGAAATGTCAGAAGCACAATCCTAGCAGTAATACACGATGCAGTTACTGTAAACTTTATATAACCATTCCTAACTTCACTTACAATACTACAGATTCACAAACTACTCACATTTACATTATTTATGAGTGGACTCTTTTACTTATTTTGGCATAACATATACACACAATGTTCATTTCGTTCTAATAACATAAACCCTGTCCCACACATACACTCATTCTTATGTACACACACACACAGACACATATGTACACACACTAGATATACACGGCCGACTTGGAATACCAGCAATATCAGTCTATTGGATTGTGTCTTACACTTCCATTACGAGGAATACCACCTCCTTTAGCAACAGATGTCAGATGTCACTGCAACTGCAGTATGAAGTGTCTGGAAGTAATGTACAGTGTGACAGTCCTGAACTGAAATGTGGTGTCCAAGTTCCTTACAAGTCATTTGAATACCACAGAATATCCAGTTAACAGATGGCTACAGGTGCCTTTACCCAGTAACTTAAGCTACACATAGGCAGACCCATTTCTTTTCCAGTATAACTGCAGCTTCTGTTCAAACTGTCTTAGATTTCAGCCGACCCAATTCATCTTTTACACCTCGAAAGGATGGTCTCTCATCAGGTTGCAGATGCCATGCCTGAAAATGTTTCAAAAACGTTATTCATGATCTGCTTAGTTTAGAAGTAGTTTGTCAGATTCCCTGGAATTTAATATCCACTAAAATATGACACACCACATGGAAAGGAGTATTTTTCTTGGCTGAAACAGTGGATCACACAATATTCACCAATTTATCACTGAATCAGTTGGGGGGCTGAAGTGAAATGGAGGGCAAACAACTTCTCATCATAAAAAACTAGCATGATGACTTATTACTGTCCTCTATCAACACCCGGATTAATCTTGGACAGAAACATAATGGTAAACTCTCATAAGTACTGTTATGAATGTCTGCTGCCCTTAAAAGGTGGAGGATTTCTTAACAAATAATTTGAAACAGCAGCAAAATCAGTCCATTTGCTGACGTCTCATTCTTAGGGACTCTTCACGATCCAGCACTTCATCAACGAGTAACTGAATGCAACTAGGTGATATGCCGTAGCACTTTTGTTTCATTTAGGGGAAATTCTACTATAGTTTCATGACAAACAACGTTTTTCTGCTCAGTGATTTAAATGATACTATATGCACAAAGCCTGGTCTTAATTCCCCAAAAAGCATTCTATCAGTCAGTAACAGAATATGTGCAAAATAGTTTATTTCCTTTACAGTAAAATGGTGATTGCATTACTGTACTAAACTCAAGGATGGGGTAGCTTTAACATAAACAATCAAGGAGTAAATTAAAATGCACTCTATGTGTCAACCAAATATCGTGGCTAACATTTTTGGATCAACAGACACCAAATGACCAGAAAATGACTACTTAGGTCCCATATATTTCGTATCAGTTTCTAATGCATCTTGCCAAGTGATTGATATCACGTTTCAGCTGTTTCAACATCCAAACTTCATATTTACATTTACTGTGTAAGAAGTTCTTATATGAATTAGTTTCCAACTGATTTAAAGCATGAAACTGAAAGTATGCAATCCTGTATGAACTTGCTATGACTGAAATGAACCAACCTGTCTCATTATTTCATATACTTCTGGAGGACACCCATCTGGAGCTTCCATCTTGTAGCCTTTCTCCACATGCTTCACCACATCTGCAAGAGGCTGACACCAGAAAATGTGTTAACGATATCACTATCTCCATTTACAATGTGGCTTATACAAAACATCAGTAAAATCATATTTATCTGACTGCGAGTTGAAATTTTCTTTCAGTTACAAAACTATTTGTGACAGCAGAAAAATCTATGATAGAATTCTACAATTTCTGGGAAAAAATGACAAACAGAACATTTTTAAACTCATACAGTACAACCAAAAGAGAAATGAGTCACCAGAAAATATTTCAAAAGCATTAATCATAAGAATGTTTTTACCATTAGACTGTCCAACCTAATGATTAATTCTCAACATCCAAACGTGCAATGCCATTTCTACTGCCCACCCAAAAGCAAGGTGCGTGCAGCAGAAATATTCTTATGTTGACACTTACGTGGATATTCACGTTTCAAGTCCTGCCATGGGTGCCAGGTATTGGTTGGTTTTATTAACAAAAAAAATAACACCCCCCCCCCCAAAAAAAAACACGTAACGCAATAAAAAAAACAAAAAATAATAAAAAAAAAAAAAAGAATGGGAA
>Ga0136643_10019064_pt1 | contig 10358 bp, 9 predicted proteins | sample TergutLab28metaG_FD_96883 | JGI IMG/M metagenome (GOLD analysis project Ga0136643, IMG submission 96883) | Labiotermes labralis P1 segment gut microbial communities from Petit-Saut dam, French Guiana - Lab288 P1 (version 3) (version 3) | ecosystem: Host-associated > Arthropoda: Insects >... | reverse complement strand
CATCATCAGGGAGCCATATCGTCCTTGCTAAAGTCACACTATAAAAAGTCACATTAATTTCGCTGTACCAGTTGGGTATTGTGGCAGCATGTCATGTTGTGTAATGTTATGTTGCGAAGAGTGTCCTGCTACGGCATGCTGCCACAACACCCAACTGATACAACGAAATTAACATGTGACTATTTCTAGTGTAACTTTAGCAAGGAATATATAGCTCCCTGATGATGGTCTTAGGACCGAAACATGTCGGAGTGTTTTTAATGTTTTAATGTGTAAATATTATACATTTTGTATATGTGCAGTGGTTGGTGTAATAATTGAGTAATGAGGTAACTTAGCTTATCTACAGACGGGTGGTGAGTGTAAAATGAGAGTGGTACGAGTACCCCAGCATAAAGATGCCAGTGATTGAAAAAAACAGTGTAAATAAAGGTTAATGACAGAAGTATCTCGTAAGCGCAACAAAGAAAACTGCCTGTCGAATCAGAAAACGCTGATAAGAGATGCAGCCGTCAAATTGACTTGAAGGAGAATGTATTATCATATTTGTGACGACAGTGTTTACTGTCTGAACTGTTAAAAAAACTAGAATTTTTGCTAATCTAACTTTAATACGGGTTTAGTTACAACGTAAGTAGTTAGCATTTAGTGACAATTATCTGGAAGAAGCAAGCTTGAAGGCAGGGAGCGATCGTGTCCCTGAAACATGCGTCGTTACACTTGAATACATAACTAGAAGAATATGCAAAACGTTTGAGTCCAAACGCACCACTAGGTTCACTTCAATTTATCAACCAACGAATGCACATAAAACACTTTAAAATTTTGTGAAATTACGTGAAATTATATGTGCATTCGTTGGTTGATAAATTGAAGTGATTCTACAAAAATGCACGGTGCTACAATAAGGTTTATAGTTAGTGCACTACTAGGGATTTAGTCATAAAGATGACTCAAATCTAAATATTCTCTGTCCGTTAACCTAAATATAAATGTGTGTGACAAGCTGAATTATGAACATAAAATTTTAAAATAATAAATGAATATTAATCGCTTCGCAATTGTATGCCTACCTAGTTTTCTTCTCTAAGTCTTTCCAGATTTGTTAACTTCGTTTTGCGTTATTGTTCATACGTTTATATGTGTGGTCGATTATAAAGCGGTACAGAGAACATCAGCGAATCAGTCCGGTATAAATCTGTGGGAACTTATATATATATATATATATTAGTTACTGGGAAACCTCCCCTGGAATCTCCTGTTATATCTGTCTTTTCTTGAATAAAAATTTTCCAATAACATTGAAGTATGACGCTGGAGGAAAGTTTATTCGCATGTATATCCAAGAAACGTGTAGTAACAGATATGAAGTGCTGATATCTTTTATTGTCAAGATTATGTGCTTCTGGAACATGACACTAAGGACTTGTAGTTTGGTGGTGAGTGTAGACTTTTCGGAGGAAAATACTGTCTTTGTTTTCAGGGTGCTTGTACACATATAAATGTACATGAAGCTAGATATTGCGTCCAAAAGGACTCGGACTTACAAACATGACTTTACGTTCCATAAAACAGTAAAGTTGCATATAAATAATTCATGTTTAGCTAAATATATAAAAAAAATTACATTAGAATAAAAGATAATGAAACTGAAGTTCTTACTGCATTCTAAAATATTTAAAAGTCTGCATATATTCATTACGGAGAAACTGGTGGGGCACAGTCTTTTTTTACTTTATGCTAATTAAAACTGCAGAGTAGATACCAGCAGTGCCCACGTAGCTGACCCACCATAACGCCTGAGGTTGCCTCATCAGTACAGGACATCTAAAGCACATTCATAATAAGCGAAAATATCCCTGGTTAGAGAGAAGGAAATGCTGTTGAGAATATAAAGGTAAATAATTTTTTTTCGTATGTCGCGGTGATTATTAAAATGCTGAGATACACGCAAATACGGTAGAACTCCACTTATCCGGATTAAGTGGGACAGCGAACCATCCGGATATGCAGAAAATCCGGATAATTGGATTTTTCTTTGAAAATAGCCTATATTGGCAGTTTGAAGTTCGGCTGTTACTATTTACAGTATGTACCAGCGTCTAAATCTTTCGACCACCCCTGATTTGAAGTTCTAGAAGCCATTACACTGTACCGTACTGGATCCGATATCCTGTAGTTTCAAGGCAAGATAATTTTGTAGAATTCCGACATATTTACCCGAAGGTGTGAAACCGATCCGGATAACAAGCGTTCGGATTAGTGGAGTTCTACTGTACTATGGTGAATGAAATGCATTGTACAGTAATTAAGAATAGCACGGAAAGACAGGCAGGTATGTTTCATAAAATGTGCTTACCTTCTCAAGAAAATGCAGGATTCGGCTCTGGAAGGAAAACAAAAGAAGAAAATAATATAGAAGGGTTTTAAGAACATTGATAACACCAAAATTATCAGATATCAAAACAGATTTTATGTAAGGGAGGCAACAGTACACTGGCAGTACGAATGAAGCCCAAAAACTACAGCCAATATATGAGTATATCAATATTACAGAGCAAACCGCGCATAGAGGTTAATCCGGAAATTTTCTAATGATAATTTTGGTTTGAAGCATTAAAGGAAGAACTGATTAGAGGTCTTTGAGGATAGGGTATTTAGGAGAATATTAGTACCTAAGAGAGAGGAATTGAGGGGAGGGTGTAGAAAACTGCATGCTGAGAAGGCCATTAATTTGAATTCCTCAACCCATATATTGTTAGGATGATTAAGTCGAGGAGAATGGGGTAGACGACGACTTGAAGTTCGCAGAGCAGAGATTAGAAATACATACAGAATTTTTGTCTGAAACCCCCAAGAAAAGAGACCACTTGGATGAGCAATACATAAAAAGGCAATAATTCATTGCGGTTCTAGCATGTCGTACGGCTGCCCCATAATCTCTTCCCAATCAGGTTCTCCACAGACTGCGATCTAGTGTTCCTCTTTCAGTTTCCAATATCCTCTGTTTTCCTTCAGGCCATCCAATAGCGGCTTACGTCTTTTTCCTCGTCTCCCCGTCAAGTCTGTCCTTCCCCCTATCTTTCCTTCAATAACGTCTTTGAGAAGTACTTTCTGCGCCAGATCCACTCATTCTTAAACTTTGCACTAGATGGGGTGAGTGGCTAACATCACAAGCCTGGACGCTTTACTCCCAAGGAAGAAGATGTCGGTAAACATCAGTAAGAAAATGGGTGAAGCCGAGAAGTGGTCGCGAACTCTTTGGAAAAGAGAAAATCTCTTGCTCTTGTCGTGAATCGAACCACCGTTCCTCCTACGTTCAGCCCGTCACGTAGCCTGACTAGTCTACTGCAACTCATATGGTAATACGAGTGAGGATAACATACGGGCATTTGCGAATCTGCGCCAAACCCTTCAGCTGTCAATCAAGCGCTCTGACGGTTGCGATGAGGAAAGCGAGCTATCTCGAAGATGGGAGCGCTTTGTTCCCGGCCTGATTTCAGACAAAGGAGAACAGCCAGATTGTCTGCAGGGAAGCTGTCATAGCAGTTACACTAATGGAGAGCAGACTAGAAGCTCTGTAGCTAGAGTAGAAGCAATCGCTCTTAGTGCTATGCAATTAAGTGTTCCGCCATATTGACGACGGTTCATTGCAATAAATTTGAAGAATATTTTGAACACTGCCCATTGTTGTATTTATTAAAGGAGATTGGTTGTCTCGCCTGCTTCAGGTGGGGACGGAAATTGGAATCTTAGTGGGTTGGGACTCTCAGAACTATTCTCTCTCACTGGACCTATCAGGCTGACTCTTGTCTAGCTGAGTCAATAGAGTAGACGTTGTAAAATGAACAAAGCAACAGCCAAGCTTATTGGAACTGCTAGCAGGTTTGCATGCACCTACATGGCTGCTGCAGCCATAAGACATCTGAAAATTAAAACAGGAGATTGGATGTTGGCGGTAGTGTTAGGATGACAGCGGGAAGTGGAGTAGCACACGTAATGAATGTCGGTTTACGGAAATGGGTTTGGGCTAAGGGGGTTTCACTCCATGGCCGTTTTTTGGCGGTCGTCACAGTTGCTAAGGCAATGGGTGTGCTGTCTGCAAGGTAAGGGCTACGGCAAGACAAACAAATTCAAAAATTTCGAAAAAAAAAACAGTTCGACCCAGGTTATCCGTGGTTTTACGCGGCCCTATATCAAACGCTAAGTTGGTACCCAAAATGCATGGTCCTCACGCAGCCCTCCCCAAAATTAACTACAAAATTTTCGCCATAAAGCAGCCCACCCATCGTGATTACAGTTTCTTCATAATGCTACCCTCCAAACACAAAACTCAGTCCATCTGTTTCTTGTCATTCCTGTGGTGCATACACCCAACAGCCCAGTTCCCACCACACCTTCTTCATTTCACAGAGCTTTGCCTTATCTTTACCAGAAGGACAATCGGGCACAGTCTGGACACCTTCAGAGCAACGAATTTCCCCACCCCCTAATAATATAGGTTGCGCCTCTCGGTAAATTTATTATTATTATTATTATTAAGCATTCATAACATTAGACTACAATCGATATTAAATGATATTACTCGATTATAATCTATATTAGTCGTTAGGATCTATATTAAAATTCGCTTGTATATAAAACTCACAACATATCGAGGCCGTCTGACGATCAAAAGCCGTGTTAAATTATTAACAGTAGCGATCTAGATTCGTATTGTTTTGTGTCCGACTGGAGTCCTGAGCAGGGCGGAGGCTATCCTGATTGAGGTTCGTAGGTTGCCTCTGCAAATCGATGAAAATGTCCAGATAGATATAAATTAGGCCACGACAAATCCTTTCCCAATATTGTGCTAATTCATAATTCGCCACTAATACTGCCATCGACGCCCAATCTCGTCTGGGGTACAGACAGCGTCCTAAAATAAATGACAAAAAAAACTGAAACACTTGTACACGCTTGTCCCTACAAATATTATCAGCAGGCCAACAGTTGATACTAAAGTGTTTTTCTCTTACAATTCGCAACAACATGCAACACTATTACAGGATCGGAACAACAGGTAGTTTTGGCCAAGCTACGGTGAGGGTTACGAGACAGTTTTAGATTGCAAATTACGTGATCAGCGTTGACATCAGAGTGTACTGCAGACTGGTTACTTGGTCTTATTACAGGAATTTTACAAAATTTAGAAGTTGGCTAATATGCATTTGACATTCAAAAGTTGCATGAGCTTCAAGAATAGCACTCGGAAGACCCAGGCGTTAATGAGAAGATAATATTAAGATGAATCTTCAGGAAGTGGGATGTGGGGGCATGGACTGGATTTATCTGGCTCAAGATAGGGACAGGATTTGGGTACTTGGGAATGAGGTAATGGGCTTTCGGGTTCCATAAAATGCAGGGAATATTTTGACTAGCTGAGGACCGGTTATCTTCTCTAGAAGGATTCTGCTCCATGGAGTAAGTATAAGTTTCAAGATTGTTGCCTTCTGTGGTGACACCGTACAGTTCAGTGGATCAATACAGACGTTTCGAGAGTATCTGTAGTCTTCAACTTCGGGGTGCAAGTCACTCATTTACACCGAATAAAAAGGAAGTAGATTAGCTCCGAAACGTCGATATTTATCTATAAATGTACAGGGTATCACAACGGTTAAGGTGCTGTGCTACAAATCGGAAGGTCGCTGGTTCGATCCCAGCTGGTGCCAGTGGATTTTTTATTGACATAACCTTCCGATCGCACTATGGCCCTGGGTCGACTCAGCCTCTAACAGAAATGAGTACCAGGAGTGTTTCCTGCGGGTAAAGGCGGCCGGAGCGTAAGGCTGACAACCTACCACTATCCTGTGCCGTTGTCACGAAATCTGGGAACCTTAACTTCCTGGAACCCTCTGGGCCTGTCCAGGCATGTAATGGGACTGATTTACCTTTTTACAGGGTGTCAAGTGCCAAAAGCTTGTATAGTTTCTTCTGTTTGGATCTCAAGTTTCACTGACCGGTCTTCATAAAACCTTTCTACACTTACGTGACAAGGAACATGAAAATAAAGAGCAGTTTAGCTTCGTATGCAAGAGAGAATAAAACAAGGTAGAAAATGTCCGCAGAGGGACAGCCTTAATCTTTTGGCGCCGGAATTATTTTTTTAATTTTAGCACACTCTGCATATAAAATGTGAATGACACAGGAACCAAATATGTTAGAATTATGAAACAAACTGCATTTTGAAGAGAAAAAAACGGAGAGTATATACCGTGTTTAAAATATTCATTACCTATATTTGTTGAATAAATATATAAAATGCAATTTTAGAGGTTAGCGGTGCGGTACGACCACTATAGTTGACATTAGGCGTCAAAGGGAAAATGACACATTTGAGTAACCATACCTTGCAAGGAACACTGGTAAATACAGTAACTAAATTAACCATATTATCTCAGGTTACCACAGCAGGCATAGGAGTAGTAGTAACGGCAGTAACCAAGGTCAACTTGGTGACACTAGCAACTAAAGTAGTCATAAATGTCCTTACACTTTCATACAAAGTGTCTGCTATTTTTGTTAGTTTTCCAAAATCGTAATGTGTGGGAAAATTACAGCAAAAATTCCCGGGTATCGATTGTCACCCAGATCCGTCCGGATTTTGCATAGGGGCATGCAGGGTGACGAACGGACTCATGTAACTAAGCTAATAATCAATCCATTTTCGCAACTTTATTGCAAACGCACTTACAAAGGGCCCGAAAGTACTCTCAACATGCAGCTGTACACAGTCAGACGGTATCCCACCTTCCCTCTATGATTGTTCAAGGCACTGGTAATTAAGCCCGAGTGACTGGACGGAATATTGGAAAATGTTTATCGAGGACGCAAACGTAAATTCTGAACCTCGTGTAATCACGACAGAGATGGCATCCTCAGCTAAATTAGCCGGTGCCGAATCCGGTGACCGCGCGGAATAAGGCGCAGGTCTGCGGCTGCTCGATTGCAGAGATCGCGGTTTTGAATCCCGCTGAGGACATGCATGTTGTTTCGTTGTGTTTGTTTTGTGTTGCGTAGGTAAGCGGCCTTTTCGACGAGCTGATCACTTGTACAGAGGAGTCCCACCGTGTGTGTGTGTGGGGGGGGGGAGGGGTTGATCTAGAAACCTCAACAATGAGGCGGTGTTGGAGCGATCTGAGCTGTAGCGTGCCACAGGAAATACGTATTAACATTCTACTTCCACAGAACGATTATAATTCAAGAAAAAAGAATCCTGGTAATTATACGTCTTGGTATATGTAGACCGAAGCGAGATAATTGTCTTATTGTAAGACACTGCCAATTGCTAAGAGGAAATACGGCACTAGTGGTCTATGCAGCATTGGCTGCAATTGTACTGACAGGGGAATACCAAAGCACTCGGAGAAAAATCCATCCTGGTGTCACTTTCCTGCCATAAATCCCACATGCACTAGTCTGGAATTTAACCTGAACCTCCTCGGTGAGGGCCCGAGAACTAACTGTCCTACCCTTGCATTGACTTGGTGCATACATAGAGGGAAGCCTGGGTTACAGAAGGCGTTAAATTTGGTTTACTGTTGGCCTGGAGAAAGTTCCCGCTAGTCTAGAGACACGTTGGGACATGTCATTCCATTTTCTTCGTGCGTATTACATTTGGCATGTCTGCAAATCCTCATAATGTGACCTGACTCTCTCCACATATACCACGTTTCATTTCCATCGGTATATCAGTACATCGCTTATAATTGCTGGTAATGTGCGGCCTCAGAATTAATCGCTTTATGTTGGGGGAAATACTTTTGAAAATTTCAATACCAAATTTCATAACGCTTCTTTATCCTTTATCATTATCCTTTATATCCTTCATCCTTTCTTATCCTCCTGTTTTATCTGTTGTACATGTGAAAGTATGTACATACATGTCAATTATACCCATCAGCCAGACACTTAATCACCCGTGAATGCATGATATAAAAAAAGGTAAAGCAATCCCTGATGGTTCTAGGAGATCGTGGTTCCCAGATTTCATGACAATCGACATATGAAGTTGTTAACGTTGTCAGCCCTAGGCAAAGGCAGACTTTACCCACCAGGAAACATTCTTGGTACTCATTGGTGTTAGAGGCTAAGTCGACTCCAGGGCCACAGTGAAAAATTCCAGTGACACCATCAGGAATCGAAACCGCGACCTTTCGGCTTGTAGCTCAGTGCCTCAACCACCTGCACCACCGCGTGTCCCGCATGTATGATGTACACACATTCAGTCATCACCCGTTTGCTGTTCTTTATGTTACGGGCTTCGGGAATCATTTTGGGCTCATCTCACTGGCAGCAATTTTATTGGCTTTAGGCTGAACATTAAACTGCCAGCTCAACATATTCTCCTGCTAGGGGACACACCGCTGCCATTTCCTTGGGAGTTTGCCGATGTCTGTACAGAACTCTTACCGGTCTACTGCGGTACCACGCGCGGCCGGCCAGTCGTCGTCCCACTGCTGGGTCTGGATACCTAACTGAACAGTGCGCGTGCTGGGGCTTTCTCTGCACAAACTGCAGATAGCCGACTGTTTAACGCCTGCTTTCCTCAGGTACCACGTGGTCCATCTCTGCCCATGATATACGCCTTGCATTTTGCGACTCCTGTCCATGTGCTTCGACCACTAGAATAGGTAATGACAGCAGTTTTTCACAGACATGCACGGCTATGGCCATTTGGTGGTGGAATGGCGTACTAAGACTGCACTATCCGATGACAATACACGCGATCTTACAGCCTATTACTGCCGAAACAGTAGCCCTATGCATTTGCGACCGTGCGCGTAAATGTAATGGCGGACATTACACACACACACACGTATGTATATGTATATATAAATATATGTGTGTGTGTGTGTGTGTGTGTGTATTATTGCATGAGTCATTCTGCGTAAGAAGTGCTATAAAAAACCCCCTTGACACAACAACCACTGGCGCTTGTTATAGTAGCTACATGTTAGAACTTGGAAGGTCATCATCAGGCTAACATTCCACACGGTCTCCTGTATATTGCAACACAACAACAGAGGAGCCTGCTTACTGCATCTAGCCACGCTGACATACTGCCTACCATCCAATGAATTTTATCTATTTATCGACTTAAGTTACATGGAAAATGAGACTTGATTTAATTGTAAATATGAGTTCTTACTTTTAGCTAACGCAAATTTATATCTTTCTTTTTAAGTGTTACTGAATGTTAGAAAATTGGACTCTAACAGTCTTACAAAGACGAAGAACTAAAGCGGCAGAAATGAAGTTACTGAGACCTCTGGCGGGCTACACCCTTTATGACCACAAACCAAACGACTACATATGCCGCGCACTACGGATTACATGCATACTAGTCAAGATAGATGAATACAGACGGAACTGGCTTTTACACTTGCAAAGAATGCCACAAAACCGAATCCCTTTGAAATAATACCGCTACAGACCACAAGGAAGGAGAGCAATTGGAAGACCGAAGAAGCGTTGGCGCGAGCAGCTGTAACTGTGGAGACGGAATGGATCAAAGGGTCCAATCCTTGATGTTTATGATGATGATGATGATGATAAATGTTAGACTGATGGTGACCTTACAAGGTCGAAACATGTAGCTGCAATAAAAATTGCTAGCGGTTTGTTGCGTTTCTAGTTTCTAAACAAACACCAACCAGGAAGAAAAATTACCCTCTGATTTACATGCTTAGGTGCTGTAGTTCTTAGGTATGAAGAAGAGACGACAAGTTATTAGGAATTTGTTAAATTTACGTCTTTCGATGAAAAAATAGAACAATTACGCCTCTCAATAAGGAGCACTGTAAGTTGGGACAGCTCAGTCACAGCAGTGACTGCTGATTAAAAGCATGGAAAACTGGAGTTTGGCTGTCGACAAGGGCAGACACTTTTCTCAATATTTTCCATTAAAGTATCAGTCCAACAAAATGCACCTGTAGTTAGTTTATTATTATTATTATTATTATGTTATTGCATTTTAATTTCTCCTACATGTTTCAGCCCTTCTGAGCAATCAACGTGAGAACCAAGTAAAACAGGAAAGATGTATAACACTAGTGTGCTTCATCGCTAAAAAGAGCAGTTACTGCAAATAATAATAATAATAATAATAAATATAGGCCAGCGGCATATATATATACTTACATTTATACATATATATTATGAATGTGACTAAAATGTGAAAGATTTAAATTATTATTATTATTATTATTATTATCATCATCATCATCATCCTCCTCTCCTTTAGCAGGGTATTTATATTTATATTCCTGAGACAAATTATGTCCCTAGGGAATACAGTGTTGCAGCTATTCTGTTGT
>Ga0136643_10019062_pt1 | contig 10359 bp, 6 predicted proteins | sample TergutLab28metaG_FD_96883 | JGI IMG/M metagenome (GOLD analysis project Ga0136643, IMG submission 96883) | Labiotermes labralis P1 segment gut microbial communities from Petit-Saut dam, French Guiana - Lab288 P1 (version 3) (version 3) | ecosystem: Host-associated > Arthropoda: Insects >... | reverse complement strand
GAAGTGACAAAAAGTGACAGGGAGGATTCTGTAAGTTATTTTTCTTTTCTTTTCATTGCAGCGATTCACACAGTACTTAGCCTCAAGCAATAGCACTTTTCAGCTGAGCAACTTTCTAGACAAGAGTGGAGTACAAGGTGTGTTGAAAATTATTTTATATCCCATGAATTTTAAAAATGCAGTTTTTGTGGACTGTCATGTTACTTTGAGGTCCATGGGAGAGGAACTTGTATGATTGTTACATTGTGTGTTACTGGTGCAGCCCATTGTAGTGTACTGGTATAAAAACACATCAACAACAAGAGTAAAGTATGGAGGTGCATGTTAGAAATAAGTGAAGAAAATGACATATTTAGAATATCTAATGATAGTGTTGTAATTTTCAAATTACTAGATCTGTGGGTGTTATTTGAGGTAACAGTTCCACTGTTTTCTTAATTTAATCATGTTTGCTAAGAAAAATTGGCAGAATTACTTAATTGTAATATGCCACAAATAAGCATGTAGTAATTTTTGTATTATTGCAGTAGATCCTCATTATACCGAGGTTGTTGTGGACAGCTTGCAGCACATGCGTTACAAGGGAAGTTACCACAACCATTTTAGAGTTCACAGTTATACCCTTTCAGTATATCTGATGCTGTTGTTTAATGAGGCGCGGTATAACAAAGGGTCTACTGTATTTATAATAGTATATTTGTATACTAGAATTTAAACTGGTAATGTTCTGAGTTTTGAAACTGAATTCTTTGTTTCTCTTATGCATTATGCGTTAGGTGCCCGTGTTGGTGAGTATGAAATAAAAAATATCGTGTGCTAGCAGTTCTTCCCCTCTCCATGTGGCATGAACCTAATGTCCACAGCTATTGAGTTGTTTTCATGAATGACCAATGCATGCTAATACTTTAATACAGAATTTTGTGCATGACTGTATGGGAACATGCAGAAGCTTGCCCTGCCATAGCAGTAGGAGTGGACTTGCTACGTGCCACTAGTGTTATTGAGTGCTGATATTTGTAATTGCGTATGTTTACATGCTGTAAATTAGAGTCAGTCTTAAGGAGTGTTGATCATTAGCCAGTATGACTAACATGCAAATAAACAAACAAACTCTGTAGTCACTACTGTTTAGAAATGTGTGTAGAACTAACTGCCTGCTTAAATGATGCTAAGTAGTGAGTAAACTAATTTGATCTGTCATGTATTTTTGTTTCTTAAAGTACTGTAAAGGATTTGAATGTTTGGATGTATGGGTAATAATATTTTAATATTCTGTTTTAATTTTTAATTTTTATTTATTTATTTTTAAAGTGCTTGTTCAAAATACACTAAGTGAACTCACGTGTAAGAGGCTGTAACTTCGTCCACACGCCGTCAGCTCTGAAACTATCAAATGGATTTGAGTTAAATGTAGTTTGAAGGTGCATATAACTTGCATGGAAGAGATAAGGAATGTTTAGATGTTTAGTCAGTAAACCTGAAGGTAGGAGGCGATGTGAGACACTTGAGTTGACATTAAAATATATCTTAAAGAAAGAACATAAAAAAGTATGAACTTGCTCAGGAAGGTACAAGTGGCAGGATGTTACTGTTGTGGTAATGAACCTTCAGTCCCTGTAATAGGTGGAGAATATTTTGACCATCTCAGCAAATACATATTAGCTTTCAGGAAGGACTTTGATAGAATTAGAGTTTGGGCCAGGTATAGAAGGGGAGTGCACTAAAACATTGTGAATTTGTTCTGTAATTTCAAGCTTTCATGGTGACTGAATTCAGTAAAATTTTTTGGGTCTAGCCTGAGAGAATTTTATTGAAATTAATTGTGTTTTGTATTGGTTACATGTTCCCGAACCATGTATCACATGAAACTCAAGTCAGGCTTAGTTGTGTTAGGAGACTTACATTATGTGCCTGTTGAAACTGGATAAATCCACAGTAGCAGAACATGTTACAGAAAGATACCACAGAATAAATTTGGTGAGACAGCTGTGCAGCAATATCCACAAAGTAGATGAACCCAGACAAGACTCGTTAAATCAGATGGACAGAATGAGTGAAGTAAAATTACAAAATTCATTGTATGCTGTAAACCAATAGGACACTGACTCTCCAAAGAAGACCTCAGAATAGGTGGAATGAGCATGTGAAGTCAAAACAGGTTTCATTGCATACAGCATGAAGTAAACAGCAAAGCCAATTAATTACGTAATTAACTAATTTTTGTTCTAATGATTTGCATACAGATGCCTCATTATGTGATTATTTACAAGTGCCAAAATTAAACGTTTTCTTCTTCCAGGTTATGACATGTCTCCATTTATTAGACGATATGCCAGGTACTTGAATGAAAAGGCATTGTCATATAGGACTGTTGCTTTTGACTTCTGCAAAGTTAAAAGAGGGTAAGGATTTTTGTGTTAAGTAATGAGTAAATTTAATAATAAATATGGAAGTATGTAATTTCTTTGAAAGATATCTAGTCGTCAAATTAGTTAAACCCCTATTAACTATAAGTTGCCCAGAAGTGAATGGTTCTTTTAACTTAAATGACTAAATAGTCTGTGGATTATCATGGAATTTTCTGTGCAGAAACCACATTTTGGAGCAGTGTGACAGCTTTTTTTGTCAGAACAGTGGAATACTTTTGCCAAGAGTGATAATGACATAGTGGAGAAAAAAGGCAGAATTTTGGGATTGAATAAAACCATCCCTGTGCTTAATTAAGCAGCATGTTACGATGACATATGGGAGAGTAGTCATATAGCTGCACACATTCTTAATCATAACATTAGATGTAGGTGAATTCTTTAACTTCATGCCTTGAGCACCTTACCTCCAAGGAGAAAGCCCTTAACATGCATTGATTGGAAGTTGGGTGAGCCCAGGGCTGGTCTGTGTGCACTGACAAAAGAGGAAAATTTGTTTTGCTGCCAGAAATCAAGTACCTGTTTCCCAATCATCCAGCCCATATAGCCTGATCTTAGTACTAACCAAGTTTATTTTCATTTTAGGAAGGAGGATGGAACACTGAGAACAATGAATGCAGAGAAACTTCTCAAGACACTGCCAGTATTACAGAGTCAGCTGGATGCACTCCTTGAATTTGACTGTACAGCCAATGATCTGACTAATGGCGTCATTAATATGGCATTCATGTTGTTATTTCGAGACCTTATTAGGCTCTTTGCTTGTTACAATGATGGTATCATCAATTTATTAGGTAATATTACAGAGAGAATATTTTAACAGAAGTTAGTGCAACAAAATGTGATGTACAGTTCATGAGGCAAGTGCTGAAACTGACCTGGGATGTGCTGTAACAGTTAAACACAGCACACAGGTGTGACACCAGTTATCTTCACATTCCATGTTCCCTGCTTTGCACACTATACTTCTCCATGTGGCTGTATCATCCACCTTCATCTCACAAGCATGTTCGAGTGGTTTCAAAACTGGCATCTAGCCTCAGTTACTCTGCTTCACATTTTCCCTACTGTAGAAATGTAAATTATATGTTCATAAGTGAATATTGCCTGTTATTTTTGAACTGCAGTAATTTTATATGTCAGTGATTTAATGTTAATGCAGTCCTTATGATATTGTTCTTTATAGAGAAATACTTTGACATGAACAAGAAGCAATGTCGAGATGCCCTGGATCTATACAAGAAATTTCTTATTCGAATGGACAGAGTGGCAGAATTCTTGAAAGTAGCTGAGGTATGTCTGCAACAAATAACAATATATGTGCTTTATTTTGCTATTGTTGAATTACTGAAAGTGGTATTACAAACTACAGGGAAACATACTTTATTCTCCTGTGTACTGTATTGTTTTCTGCTATTAATTTGGTGTATGTTAGTAATAAATTTATAACTTCACTGAAATAAAACAAAGACCAGGATAATTGTAAAAACATTTTGAAAGTAGAGTACTTAAAACATGAAAATGCTTTGCACTTTTGTTCCAACAAACTACCAAAGGGAAGAGTTGATTGTTTCACAAAGTCTTGAATTGGGTATGCAGAATGGCTGCAGTTTTTGTTGCACTTTGAAACCTGAGATTTAAACTTCAGCTTTTTAGATTCTGGTCAGTGGGCTACATTTTCTTTTTCCTTTCATGTCCACATTTATGTAAGAAAATAATTTGAGTAAGAGTTACTTTATTCCATGTTTGAAGTGTTTTGAAACATGGCGTTTTCTTTTTCAGAATGTTGGAATTGATAAAGGTGATATACCAGACCTCACAAAGGTAACTGTCATCAAAGTACCTCTGCTTAAACAAAGCAAATAATTAAGATAATAAAAACAATTATTTTATCCATTAAACACATCTTATATTTTTTAGTGGTATAAACCCAGCAACATGTTCCCACTTTCAGCAAGCTGTCATCTGGCTGTGTTTAAGGAAGTAGAAAGATAGACGTTATATTGTGTAATAAACCAGTTAGTGCACATCAGTAAAATACTGTATGTTTTACCAAATATTATTCACCAACCTGGAACATGTAAAGATGGATAAAACTTCACATTTGCAATTGTTAATCACTCAGTGTTGATTTCTCAGTCTTGATACAGATATTTATTTCAACTATAAAAAGTTAAAAAGAAACTTCAAGCATGAGACCTTTAAGTGCAGCGTGGGGGTCGTAGCTGTACATCATATAAAAGAAATTATATCTTGTCGAGTAAAGCAGGTATGGGAAAACCAACTCAAGACTTGCCTTTAAAAGGAGCCTTCATATGCTACTCCTTGCGTGAATGAGGCTTCCATGACATGTTAAGAGAGAACCCATCTTCCCTGTTAATATTAGGGATGTAGCTCAATCTTCATTACTACCAAGATTACATACATGTAATTTGGTTACATGTTTCGGCTGGAATAGGTCATAGTCGGGTAATACAGAAGACCAAAAATACCTAAGAAGTATTAATGAAACTTTAAATGTTAAGAATTGAAACAAGATCTCATTTTGCAATGAAGGTATTTAAGAGGGTTATATAGTGATATATTCTTAAAGTTATGCAAAATAATTGGGAGTGCTGTGTAGGAATGTAGTATATCTGGATAAAGTTACATTGAGTTCTAGAACTCGGCATAACTTATCCAGATACATACTGTGTAATATCTCCCTAGATATTACTCCAACTTACTTGGTTGTGGCTGTTGCTCAAGATACAGTAGACCAAGGCTTATGTTCTGCTACAGTTTATGTTAGATTTCAAGCGGTTTGTGATGCCCCATATTTTCTTCATTGTCCCTGGCTCTTATTGGCCACTTGTGTTTCATGTGATCCATTTGTTCCCACAACATTTTGTATATAAACAATCCCATTCTTAACTGTGCTTGCATAGACTCTTCAAAATGTTAGTACCTGCCTACTAGACTATACAGTGTCATAGCCCAGGAGATAATAATGTGAGCTTTCTGATGCACTGTGTTCCTGGAGCAGTTGCATGACTTTTTAAGCAATTGCCTGCTATACTTGGACCCACAGGCTTATAATTTTCGTTTCCAAATACATGGCTGTGTATATAATGGTCATTCATATTATTTGTAGGCTCCCAGTAGTCTACTGGATGCTCTTGAGCAGCACCTAGCCTCTCTTGAAGGGAAGAAGGGGTCTGCAGCTAACACACCAACTCAGACAGCAAGGTGAGTTGCAGGATAATTCAGTAAATGTTTTAAGAGCAGGAATCATCATATTTTTAAAAGCAGGAAATAATTTTGTGTGTGTGTGTGGTTGTGGTTTTGATAAAAATGTGGATTCCCTTGTATGATTTGGTTGTATTGCCTCAAACACTGGATGATGAGTTCACTATCAACATAAAGTTAACTGAAATTACTTACATATTTACCAAGTACTGCTACTGATTTCTGCAGAATAAAATTGTGAGATTTGAAGTTCCCATAACAGTGTTGCTGCAGATTCAAGTCTTTAGGGATATATTGCCATAGCAGCTTGTATAAAGTTACTGTCATTTTCAAAGGATCATAGTGCCTGCATCTGCAGGGTGAAACATTTTATGAAGAGGTCTTTCAAAATGTTGGTAACTGTTCAGTAGTCAACTTGATATAAAATCCTAGAAGACTTCAGGATTTGGGTTGTTTAGACATTTGTTTTATGGATGTAATGACAGTTGGTACAGTGTTTGTATGAACATTTCCTTTCTTCTGAATGTTGACTTTGTGTTTTTGACTGAAATAAACTAAATATTTGATTAAAAAGGAAGAGTACATTTCATATCACATTATTTGGGTTATGGCTCATTTAATGGTAAGCATTTTTTAATTGTTGGGAAAAGAAATATAATATTTGAAATATGGAGTAGGTGATCAGGTACGCCTTCTGTTCCTCCCAGTTCAATTATCCGCCAATGCAACATGTACAGTACCTGCTGTCCTTATTGTTATTCTCTCACATTATTTACTCAGAATTGTTGATTTACCCAGTACTCAGAACTTGGCATGATAATCCTTGTGCCATAAGTAGCCCACTGCAGAACCATTAAATAGGAAAGATTATGGCAGTGACTAGGGTGAGAGATGACATTTTATATCTGATGGAGTTTTTTTTTTCCCCAGAAGTCTTATTAGTCAGTATAATGAAGAGGGACTTTGTGCTGTGCCACCTAAAAATTCAACACCTGTTGGACTGAATTTGGCAGAATTTGACCTACCCACAAGCATGATTTCTATCTTCCACTGCAAAGTAAATGAGAACTGTGCTCTTTTAGGTTATTACACAGTGCGTAGTGGTAATTTGGTACCGACATTTCAGGGCAACCTGTTAGTCCCATCTTCAGGGGTCAAGAAGGCAAGACCCTTGAGGATGGAACCAGTAGGTTGTCCCAAAACATGGGCAAGTAATTACCACTACTTGCTGCATAACAGCCCAGAAAAGTGCAGTTCTCATCTTCCTACAAATTTAACAATCTGGCATTGTAAAGTTGCAGTATATCTGTAGATCAGGTTCACATGTCATGGCAAATTTAATTAAACAGTAAATTAAGTTAGGTAATATAAGTGGGGAAAATAAAGAAAAGGGGGACTGTAACAAGATATACCAGACAGTGTGTTCAGCATGCTTGTTTTATCTTGCTTACACTATTATGCTGTAAGGAGGAGAGACATTTTTAAACATTTGTCAGTCTTTTAGCTTGGGAGTTTCACTTCGTCTGTAAAGATAAACATTCTGTAGAAAAGTAGGTGTGACTATTGCATATTTTGTACGTATACTCCCTAATATCATGTCTCCAGACTTTCTCATCTGAGGCTATGTGAAGTAGTGACCATCACTGATTGATGCAGAACTGTTCCGAACTTGCAGCAGATAATATAGTTTGAATATGTCTGAATCATATCTACATCTTATATGAGGAGCCAAAGATGTGTAATTGTTCATGTGGCTAAGTGCCTTGAAGGTGGGGATGTGTGTGTGTGTGTGTGTGTTTTGTCTACTTCAACACTCAATTGTAATCCTATGGGGCATGACTTTTGGCCCATTCTGTATGCTGTGCACATTAAAAAACATTCTTGTAATGTGTGAAAATATGAAAATAGAAACATGTTAGGCACATAAGTGCCTCCTTGCCTTAGGAATAGCACATATTTGATTTTTAGGCGTGGAGAAGAAGGCTTTATACGTCTCTAATTTTGTGCCTGTCTGCCCATCTGCTCCACCTGTTTCATGCTGTTGATAAGATAGCATCACAGACTGTCATTCGTCAGTTGATAATCTAGAGGCAATAACAGTGAATGTGCCAGAACTGTTCGTGCTGTATGTAAACTGTATTGCCAGATCTTTGTCCCAGCAGTTCTTCCTAGACTGGATATTTCTATTCTTTGTGAAGGATAATGCACTTGAAAAAAATCATGAATTGTCTGGTCTTGCTTTCTTACAGAGCAAGACTTCATTTCATGAGTGTGTGATCACACAGATGTGTCGGAACTCAATTTTACTGGACTTGCAGTTTCTGTCATTGGCAGTATATGTGTTAAAAGTTCATGGAAATTGGAATTACAGACATCTTTACCATAAATCAAATTATGTGCTTTATGTGTGTCATCCCATCAGGGAAGCATATTTTTTATTTAGTGAATTTCTGTGCATCTGAACAAAAAGCCGTCATGTATAAATAATGTAGTGCCACAAAGATGTGTGTTAGAAAAATAGGTATTTGTATTTCCGAAGACCATGTTGTGTGCCACATTTTAAGACAGTGGGGTATGTAAACTCCATGGCATTATCCTTTGGTATGAAATCCATCCTAGAAAGAATTGCTTCAGGGTTATTTATACAGCACATAAATACCGTATTTTATTTGTATTTCCCGGCAAGATTTGTGTTATTACAATGCTTCTGCAAAGCCCAGTGATCCAGTCCTGACTTTGTTGCAACTGCTACCTTGCCAGCAGCTATGGACTTGTGCAATACCCTTCACCATTCATCATTCCAAGCTTTGAACTTGAGCATTTTTGTGGTGGTATGGTACAAGTATATTAAGTTTGCATGTAATTATCTCTGAACTTCTTATCCTATTGTGTTATAGTATGGATCGCCTTGTGTCCTGTCATGGTCTTTTGCTTTCATCCACTCTAAGCTCTACTCTTCATCACTTATTAGAGGTTCCTTTATTAAGGAAGTATGATTGAACTGCACTGGTTGAGTGTGAAATGCCTCCAGTATATTCAGAGAAGAGGGGTTGAGGAGTAAGGAGTATAGTGTCCTTGATAATGCATCAAGTGTACCGTGCTAGTAATCCTCTTGTATGGGCAGTGGCTTTGATTAGGCAGTAATTTGACAGACCATAGTGGCCTGTTGATAGATAGCCCAACAGACATACTGTTGACTGTAAACTGTTCCTAATTCATACTGGCTTGCAATTCTTTTTATAATGTCAAGACAATCCTTTGAGCTATGTTAAGTAACTACATTGCGTACCTGTGTAGTGTGTAGGTATTCAGCTGGTTACAAATATCCAAGAGCACATCCATGGCCTTGACAAGGTACTGTTTAATTGAATGGTTGCATGAAAAACCATGCAAATTGGATCAAGTGGTAGTGGCTGTGACATGTATTTTGCTGGTGCCCAGTTTGAATGTAATCTGGGACACTTGACTGTTCCTGATGAGGTTTCTTGTGCCTTTCTTCAGTCCCTCCATGGAAGTGCCATTGTAATACCTCATATTACATCAGAACTGTTTCCATATCCTTCCTAATTATTTGCTGTTTGTTCTGTCATTTTATGTAAAATCATCCAGGTTATGAGCAATGACAGGAAGTATATAATAAATAAATGAATATCATACAGTTAATCCATTTATAGATCAGGAAGATAAATTATTGGTGACAGACAGTAATGAGAGGACAAGGGTTGAGAGTGTTGAAATGTGTTATGGCATATATAGTGGCATAGGTAACTGACTGGGGGCCCCCTGTAGTTATTAGCACAGTTATTCCCAGGTCCAGAATACTGCCTTCTGTCAGAGGAACATAATCCAGTTTGAAAGAACCATTGACAAATTGTGGTATTGTATATGTGTAGGCCCCCACTCCCACACCACAGGGTCTGTTGGTCTGTTCCAATGGACATATATAATAAAACATTCACACTCCGTATAACGAGTCACAGTTTCCTTTAATACCTGAGGTTGAATAGCTGTGTATTTTTTTCATATTTAAGATCTTTTTGTAAAACTGTGTAGCTCAGAATGTCTGTGATAGTCTCATTCCTTTCTACTGTTATTTGTACACATTACACACACAACAGCTTTTGAGTGACTTGTTTTATATGTTGACACTTCTGGTATAAGTGTAGTAAGTTAACATAGTATGTTGTCAAAGCATTTCTTGTCATTATTTGCATGTCATTGTCATACAGCTTTCACAAATCATGATGCAGAGCTCTTAACTTCAGTGGAACATCCTTTAAGTATTTAGTCCATGTTTTATCACACAAAAGTACCTTTAATTGAACTTGAGTTTGAAAATATGTGTTCAAATTCGGAATTTACCTTTTCACCCATGCTTGTGAGAGTCTTGGAGTAATTTTTGTGTCACATGTAATTTTTTGGAATGTAATATTATATTGTAATTTTTTGTAGGGCATTTTCTAATTGGATGCATATTACTTACTCACTCCATGGTGCAGAGTCTTTCTTGACAAGCTAACTGGTTTGCAGCTAGTCAAGAAATTCCCCGCATTTCATGGAACCCGAAGGTTCATTACCACATTCCCAAGCGTTCGCCACCTGTCCCTATCCTGGGCCAACCCAATCCAGTCCATATACCCACATCCCACCTCCTGGAGATCCATCCTAATATTATCCACCCATCTACGCCTAGTTCTCCCCAGTG
>Ga0136643_10019061_pt1 | contig 10359 bp, 8 predicted proteins | sample TergutLab28metaG_FD_96883 | JGI IMG/M metagenome (GOLD analysis project Ga0136643, IMG submission 96883) | Labiotermes labralis P1 segment gut microbial communities from Petit-Saut dam, French Guiana - Lab288 P1 (version 3) (version 3) | ecosystem: Host-associated > Arthropoda: Insects >... | reverse complement strand
TGGAGTGGGTAGCCAGTAGTCTTGCACTCTACCTCAGAACATGGTGTATCCAGCATTACTACCATTACTACTGCTGATGCGCACACCTCGGCTGCCAGTAGTCGACTGAACTGACCTCCCCGCAAATTTAAATGGACTCGTCCGTTTCGCTAAAGACTAAATCTGGTTTCTGCGCGTGTGCCATCACGTTTCAAACGTGCTCTACTCATGTCTGTTAAGAGGTTGAGTGGACCCCAGGGCCATAGTGCGGCCGGAATGATTATGTCAATGAAAAATTTCATTGAACACATCGGGAGTCGAACCCACGACCTTCCGGTTTGTAGCGCAGTGCCAACCTAGCGCAGAGGTTAAAGAAAGATAAGGGCAATACCTCTACTCCCCGTCTATATCTTCATGGCAGGTTACAGGGTGAACTTTACCTTTTACTACTTCACATTCTGGAAACCGAAGTCAACGCTCACAAGAACCTGCCAGTGGCTCCTATCCCGAGTCACAGGAATACAGTCCTCACCCTTTAATAATGTGAGTTTCATTATCCTTCTACCGTAACATTCCATCCATCCCCTAACCTCGTCCATTTTAGCCATCCAGTCAGGCATTTCCTCAATGAAACAATAGATATATTATAAGGCATCGTGCTCCTTCGTCATTTCATTTATAAACCCTGACTGGCAGACGCCAACTGAAACTTTCATGTCATTCGGCGACATTGGTGACAAGCTCGGAGATCAACTTGGCACGTGTCTGGCAGCACACCCTCAGTGTGTGTGTGTGTGTGTGTGTGTGTGTGACGATGTCGCTACGCCACATATAATATACTCGTACCAGAAGCGGCTTCCAGACGTCAGTTCCGCTCAACGAAAATCTCATGCGTGATAATTCTGAGCCATCAGACGTCAAGTCAGTGTACATGTAAATGTGTGTCTCTCTCTGTGTGTCTGCGCGCGCGCGCAGTTTGCATAACCTGGCAGCCATAACTATTTCAAGTTATCACAAATGTGCATCATCTGCCTATTGTACTTCCTGTTCAAGGTCTAGTCACATTACTGCACAAACTCTGTCCCGATTCACTTCTGTCCTGTCTGCCTGCTGGATGGTGGGATGGACACACTCTATAAACCATAAAGCGATCTACAACCAACCCCGTTTCATGGATATATATATCCTTTGTTACGCACCTCCATCAGGATGGCTACAACGGTGGCCGAAACATGTAGGAGGCATACTATGTTGATAATATAAGATACTTACACATTATGTGTATCTGTTGTCTCGTTACCACACATAAGGCTCAATGCAAGTAAATGGATTATGTAAAAACCTTATAGTATGTCTGTAAGTGGCATCAGAGATATGGACAAACTCTCATTTTCACAACACGACCTAAATCAAGGAAGAATATCGGGTGCCTGTTTCTTGCAGCGTTACGGTGTTGGTTAAAAAGTAACAGTGGTCTCTTGTTCTTTAAGTTCTGTAGGAAGTTCATTAAACAAGCAATGCACAAGTGTTATGTAACATAAATGCTGCTACACACGTCGCGTTCGGCGTGTGGTATAGCATACAGGAACGGCACTAAGTTCCTGCAGCACATCTTATTTTGTGAGAAACCTGGACATAAAACGGAAACGCATCTCGGTTTTTAATATTTTCATACTTCTCCATTTGTATGTTCATAACGAATCACAGTCGTGTCTTTGGGTCCGTGCTGTTAGGTTATTTTTAAACCTTCTCCCAAAGAACAGGCTGCTGCTTACATACTGATAACGGGTAGGCCAGTAAAATATTGCACAATTTAACATTTGTTGATGAAACGAGCAGAGAAATTGTGAAATTTCTATAATTATACAGGGTCCGGCAGAAATATCTGACGATTTGGCAACACAGCTGTGAGTGGTATCGTTGGCGTGGGGAATTTATCCTTGAGCGCCCTTCTAGCGAGACTCAAAGCATTTCAGTTGCCATGGAGCAATGGTCTGTACAGCATCGGGCTTTCGCTGTGGAGACGTATTTTTAAAACAACGATTCTGTCGTTGTGACTCAGCTGATATTTCGTCGGCACCTCAATATTCATCGGAACGACAGTGTCCCTAGTCGCAATACTGTACTGTTGTGGGTGAGAAACTGCAGAGAAACAGCGTCTGCCGCAAAAAGAAAGCCTCCAGGAAGATAACCTTCACTTAGAACTCCTGAGGACTTCGAATGATTGCTTCAGGTTTTTGTCAGAATCTTTCGCTTGCGGGAATGTACTGACAACAAGGGACGCCACCTCACAGACACTATATTCAGGAAGTGAATATGTAATTAAAATTCTTTGAGATAAAGATAATTTTAGTAATAAATTCACGTTAAAAGATAGTATACTTTTCATTTTATTGTAACTTAAAAATCGTCTGGTTTTTCTGCCGGACCCTGTATATGTATGTATGTATGTATGAATGCATGCAAGTATGTATGCATGTATATATATATATATATATATGCAAGGCCAACCACCCTTCGTGATATTCTCTGTAGGTTTGCACATGTCCTTGCAGAATTGATGCTACAGAGGGACAGCCAAACCTCGCAGTTTACAATGTAAGCAGTTGAAGATAACGGAACGGCGAGCGCGCCAATATGTGAAGTGTGGTCGGCACTAGTGTCATTTAACGTACGCTCTTGAAACCAATACGAATATAACAGATCGCATCTCACTGTACCTAAATGCAATAACGACTTTCTTTGCCTTTTGCGTGGGAGTAGGGGGTAGGCCTACGAATGCTCAAGATACACGCGGATTCTACAGCACAATGTTTGTCCGATTTCAAACCACAATTGAGAAGCCCCAAAAATGTTTCGCAAAATTCCCCTGTTTTGATTTTCATGAACATCAGGTCAGAGCTTCTTTACCTTCAACACGCGTGCAGACGGACGGATGGACTGAGACATTTGACAGGGCGCTCTGTAGTAGAGCAAACGTAAAGGTAAAGAGCACCCTTGTACAGGCACTGAGGCTCTGTACAGGCCCTACGGCCCATAGGGGGAGTGGAGGTATAGCTCTACTCTTTCTTGACCACGGCACTAGAAGGGGGTGAGGGGTCAGCTTCAAACCCCGGCCGCTCTTTACTCCCGGGGAAGACCCGGTACCCATTGTACAGGAGGGTGGCTGGGCCCCAGGGCCGGTCTGGACAGGTGCGGAAAATCTCGCCCCACCGGGATTCGATCCCCGGACCGTCCAGCCCGTAGCCAGTCCCCATACCGACTGAACTATCCCGACCCACACAGCAAACGTGCCTGGAACTACAAACAAAACCCCACACTAAGTTCTTCACAAAAATGAATTACTGTAACAATAATAATAGCGATAGGTCTGTGGAAATGAAAAATAGTACCCTGGAGTTTTGACGCAGTTCTTTGGTTTAGAAAATGCAGCTTGTGACAACACAGTAGCAGTTAAATTTGGCAGATTTCACCCCTTAATTCTGTGTATACAGCAACAGGGCACTGCACCACAGTAACGGAATTACAGCACTTACCGACACAGAACACCAAACGTGTAGGTAACGAGAGTCAATTCTTACCTGCAAAGAAAACAAAAGAAATCAATATCATCAACCGTACACGAAGCATCACGCCATTCAGACATACAGTTCAGCGAGGGCACAAGTACATGTGTGCTTAACGCCGATACCAGACGGAGCTGAAGGGCAGCTTGACATTTTTCAGCCGCTTGCTGAAAAAAAAAAAAAGTCCAGGCAACTCAGCGGCAAAGAAAGCTTTGTGGGCTAGTCACATTAGGAATAACAAGAAGTACGTCGACATCACGGGTGACAACGTTATGACGACACAATGTACGGAATTATGGCGCGTTGGCGCTTTATCAGTTCACTTTCCGGGCGATAAACTGAGTGCTGAATTTCAGGCAATGATGCAAGCAGCACAAACTGTGCACGGCATAGCTTAAATCATTACTTTATCTAAGTTATTAATTGCTACCTCTTGTAACGTTGCATTTTACTTTTATATATTAAATGTATTCCTAGAATTGGGACTGATCGTTTGAAAAACTACCGACTCTCAGACGTTACTTCATGTGCAATAATGCCAATTTTCCAAGTCTGTTCCCTAAATTTAGGGCTTCTTTATATGATGTGGCCATTTTAAATGATCATCTGAAGCAGGACAATCGTGCGAAGTGTACCCTTCTCATTTAAACGAATACCGTCTCCACTGCAAAGAACCAATCGGTTTAACGCCGTTAGAAAAATAATCGATGCTTATTTTAGGGATCGTACGAAGTACAGGCGGAGAAAGCGCAGCTTCTACAGGCTAAAAAAGACTGGTACAAATAGTAACCACCGCGATTTAAAAAGTTACGATAAAATCGTTTCATTCACGGTTACTCCTGATGATGAAGACAGTACATACTTTTTAGACGTCGCCACTCAGCTATCACACTATACGGCGTCATATTGCACAATACATAAATCTTCATATTTACTGCCATGGTGACCTCGGATCTCACAAATAAAAAAATCGTTTCCAGTCCAACAGCATTCGAATCGTTTTGCTAAACTTCTGTACTTTATCTCCTCTGAGAATATAAAAGCAGAGTATTCTTCCTGACAGCTTTCCCTAGCCGTGGTCAGGAAATGTCCTTTGTGCACTTCTGGTGCAGAAGAACTTGATAAATTTGTTTGTGCGGGAGTGTGGATAGCCTACCGGCAGGAAGGGCTATTTTATGTGGCAGATAGTAAAGTCGGTACGAGCTCAGCTGGGTGGGCCGCAACACACAGCGTCAGTTTCTGTACGCACCTATTAAAGTGGCTCATAATCTGTGTACAGATACAAAGAAGGGGGTACAAAGTGGGGAGGGAGGAAGCGGTCGTCAGCTATTTCAATGAGGTCCAACAGCAAATGAACTGGCATTTCTGCAACATATCACTACAGGGCAGAACATAAGCCAAGAGCTTAATAGCACCATTAGATTATATTTATGAAGCACATCGGGGTGTAACAATGTATACGCTGGACCCCAATGCAGTTTGCTCCCTATACTTGAATTATGTACGTGAAAAAACGTTCTATCTCGCAGGAACTTTCTAATGCGCGTACGAGGACACGTAGAGCGTGCATACAGTTGCCCTGGGTACAGGCCACGATTTAGATTGCAGAAGAGAACAGGTTCAAGCTGCCCTCTGTGTTCTTGATAATAAGAAATAGTGGATCACATATTTCTCCGTCCTAACCTGTTCACGGTATTCCTCAGTCCCTCCATCTACCAGGAAGTTCACAATAGGCGCAACCCTTTCCTTCAAAATCCCTAGGTCCACACATTGGCCAACTTCTCTTTCATTCTCAGGCATTCATTCCCTGTTGAAAAAAAGGACTCATACTTACTATATAAGAATCCGTTATCATTTATTCTGCTTCAATTCAGAATTAATTTTGAACGAGACGACCTTCTCTAAAAGTTTCAGGTCTCCTCCGATATGAGTCAAGCACCGAATCAACGCGGAATATCATAGCACAACACACACAACAGAACGACATGGAACAAGATAGGGCAGGGCAGCACAAAACAATACCGGTTAAATCGTAGTAACACATTACAATAAGAGACAGTACAGGACAAGATAAGACAGCGTACGAAAATACAGGATATAAAAAGAAACCACATGGCAACACCTCCTCATCATAGCAGATTATTCGTCACAGTCATTCAGAAACACCACATTCGGTAGGACTCCTCTGGACGAGTGATCGGCCCGTAGCAGAGACCTCTACCTTTCAACACACAACATTAACAAGACACAGACATAAATACCCTCGGAAGGATTCGAACCCGCAACCCCAGCGAGCGGCCGCAGACCCACGCCTTAGACCGCGTGGCCACACACACAATTGAGAACGCCTCTTCTAACTGCTTGTAATATAATCTTGGTTTAAAATTACACTTATTATTAACCAGTGCAGGAAGAATGCAATTATTTGCCAAAATGAGACGTAAGAGCTGCTGGTTTTTCCTACACAACGCTTACTGAAAACATTGTCTAAAGGCAGAGTTATGCCCATTTTCCACAAACTTCTTAAATTATTATAGTGTTTGGAATATCTGCTTTGGAGTGAGGGTGGACAATGGCATATAAAGGGTTTGTTATCAGTGGAAGCAATGCGTGCAACGTCAGTGTGTGTCTAATGTAGCCAAATATAACGACCGTTCTGTGGATTAAGTTAGACTGCACACGATGCTGCACCCTTTCAATACTGCCCATGATTCTTATCAAACTATAGGCCTTTTTATGCATTCAATACGCCCGGAACAATCATATTTGTCCAGTTTAATCAAATCAATGACCTCGTTGGCAGATATCAACATTCAGTGGGTGCCTTTAGGTTTTAAATAACGTTTACTGTATCTGTGTAAACCCTTGATATCGCTGTCTCCTGTAATCACCTCCGCCACCTAAAACTTGTTCTGTAACTTCTACGCAAGATTGCAAGTGCACACTTGATGCTCCTGTTTTCCCGACAGAAATTTTGTGTGCACTTCTCCCTTATGCGTTAACATATTTAATTCTTAATTTCATCGCTATAGTAACATGCACTGAAAAGTACAATTTACAACTGCCCTTACTAAGAAAGTCTATATCTCCTGTAACTTCATTTCTCTGAGATCCAACTATTCTCCTCAGCAAAATGTTAGCAGGTGCCCTTATTCTATATTCCTAATTTAGCGTCAAAAAATTTTATATCTTCACACAAGTTCAGTGAAATTATAAATTGACATTGTATATTGTTCTGTCTGTCTGTCTCTAATATAAGTGGTCGCTCTGTCGATAATAATTATGGTGAGGGATTTAAGGTGGCCACAATAGGCATTTTTCAAGACGACAGGTTATTAAAATATGACTAAAGAGCGCGACGGACAAATAGACAAAACAGAAGTCTTTTTTTCAGTAAAAGTATTGGTAAACAAGTAACGTATTAATGCAAAAAAAAACGGACAGACTAGGTTTAAATTTTATATACATGGGTCCGTGCATCGTGAATCGAATGTAATAATTGTCCAACAAGATGCGACTTATTCAGTTTATTACATTTCTGTAGGCCAGCTGTACATGTTTCGTGTGTTGACACCCATCATCAGGAGCTCGTACAGCTGTAATTACAGCTTCTGGTATTTATATTGTTCCGTATGGAACAACGAGAGCGGATGTTAGTAGATCCGGTTAATCAATACCAGAAGCTGTAACTACAGTTTTACGAGCTCCTGATGATGGGTGTGAACACACGAAACATGTACAGCTGCCTACAGAAATGTAATAAACTGAATATGTCGCATCTTGTTGGACAATTATTAAATTAAATTAGCCTAGGTTCACTTGCGGTGTCAGAATTCCATATAACATTGCTCTGACACAATTTTGTGCTGCAACAGTCTGTTCGGACTGACAACACAATAAGCTGCAGTCGTCACTCGCAAGTACGAGGACGATCGAAATATATCAAATTTAATCGATCGAAACTTAAAAATTTCATCATAACTTACATCATTGGAACTGCTCGAAGCTTATACTTGAAGTGTCATTAAAGAATCCGCAACTGTGCCAACATATTCACCGGCATTTTCTCCAGACACGTGTGGTGATTCTGACTTTAATTTTCAGACTGCTTTGAATTTAGGTGCAGAAAACTTCTTCAAACCGAGCGCACGTTTATACCGCCATGACTCGGTGTACATACGCTCTTTTGTGGAGGGAAAAAATGCAGCTCCGTGCAATGCGGCCAAACAAGAGAAGCTTCAAGAGTCGCTCCCAAACCATGCAATTCACTTACTTACTTACTCCATGGAGCAGAGCCCTTCTTGAGAAGCTAACAGGTTTTCAGTTAGTCAAGAAACTCCCCGAATTTTATGGAACCCGAAAGTTCATTACCGCAGTCACAAGTGCCCGCCAACTGTCCCTATCCTGAGCCAGCTCGATCCAGTCCATACCCCTACATCCCACTTCCTGAAGGTCCATCTTAACATCATCCTCCCATCGAGGCCAGGTTTTCACAAGTGGTCTTCTTCCTTCAGGTATCCCCACCAAAATCCTGTATAGACCTCTTCTCTTCCCCCTACGCGCTACATGCCCCGCCCATCTCATTCTTCTCGATTTTATCACCCGAACAATATTGGGTGAGGAGTACAGATCAATAAGCTCCTCATTATGTACTTTTCTCCACTCCCCTGTCACCTCGTACCTTTTAGACCCAAATATTCTCCTCAACACCCTATTCTCAAACACCCACTGCCTACGTTCCTCCCTCAATGTGAGCGACCAAGTTTCACACCCATACAAAACACGCACTTGACTTAATGAAGAATAATAGCATAAATTTGTCCTTCTTCCTGCGTACGATGACTTCACTCCCCTTCCATCTCCCGTGTAATAGTTCTCTGCATATTTAGCCTGGGGGTTTCACACTTCGGCACAAAGCTATTTCACAAAGCAAGCTGAGATATCACGGTAAGACCTTGGCATGTGACGAAGAAGTTTGCGGGTAAAGGCGAAATTGGGGCTGTATAGAGCTAGGTACAGCGTTCATAAAACATCACGGCAGGATATCACACTCTACCTTATCTAGGCAATAAAGAAAGCTAGGTATCCGCGTTAAGAGCTACCCAGAAAGGCAGCCTTAAGTGTGGCACTAAAACTCAAGTTCTCAAAAAAGGAATGCAGAATGTAGCTGCAAAGGGGGGGGGGGCTGTATAAATAAACACAAGTCACATGGAAACTTTTCATTACTTTCGAAACAAAACATACTAAGCAAACACGCACACATCTTGTATTATTCTTTCATTAGACTAGTGAACTTTCATACACGAAGTCCAGCCGTCGACACAGGCAATTAGATACTTATCGATTACGGAATTACTCACAAGAGGAGGGAAGGCAATTTTAAATCACTAGTGCCAACTATCTGCCCAGCATGATGTTAGATTTAACACTGAGGTCATGAGCTCGAATCCACAAGGCTAAAATACAAATTAGTCAAGTCAAATTAATTAGTTACGGTGTGAAATATTTTATGAAATAAGGATAAATTAAATTAATTAAGTCCATAAAATAATCTTAATCTTATTCTTCTTATTTAGCGCTACATCCCTTTAAGTTTGGCCTTGCTTTCTCTTTTGGGCTTCTCAACACTGCCGTTTTTTACGGAAGGTGGTCGTAAAGTTCATGCCGAGCTAGCAGCCTGGAGGGCCAGGCTTTGATTTTGAGTTGTGCTCCCCCAGGAGGTTGATAAATGCCTCAGGAACCCCCCTTAACCCTCGTTGTGGGACACTTCGTCCGAATCTTCTGCTGACTTGCCTGGCTTGCATGACCCTACCAGTAGCTACGATACTACCATCTCCAGAAAATGCATTTAACAAAAACAACGAGAGATTTACATAAGACAATGACAGACCGTGCCTTCTCACTCAGAACAATCTGAGCAAGAGCAGATAATAATATTAGACAGCGACTGTTGCAGTCCATTTTATGAGGTCAGTAGCAGCAACACGCACCAATATCACGAGAGAGAGAAGAGATCCGAAAGGAACTACGGATAAGTAACGATACAAACAGGAATAAATGTGGACCAGGCATGTTGGAAGAAGGGAGAAGAAAGCCGTAAAACCGAATTACGATAAACTAGGAAAACGAAATGTTGGAAACCCTTTGGAAAATAAGATCGTCGAAAGACAAATTTTGTCGGGCGTAACACGCCTAATCATTGAAGATTACGAAACGAACAAGCTTGATAAAATCATATACATATATTATACACGCACACCGTTTCATCCTACGTTTTCGTGTTTTTAAACGAAGCAAATTTTAACCCGTCGACACTACAGATGGGAAGACAAAGTATCTCGCTGAGTAAACCCTCGCACAAGTTTCTCTGGACATTTTACAGAATAAGGAAGTGCGCGGAGTAAAAGACAACTTCTTCTGCAACAACACATTACAGACTATCTTACATTACTAAAGGAAGCTTTATCATCTATACAGCTTACTAATGATAGATAAATAGATAAACCAAGGAGGAGAAAGCGCTGTGATCACCTAGAACAAGTGAGGAAACAGGCGTAGAAGCGTTTTGATAACATAGAACAAGTGAGGAAACAGACGAGGAAGCGTTGTGATCACCTAGAATAAGTGAAGAAACAGACGAGGAAGCGTTGTGAACTCCTAGAAGTTAGAAAACAGACGAGGAAACGTTGTGATCACCTAGAACAAATGAGGAAACAGACGAGGAAGCGTTGTGATCACCTAAAATAAGTGAAGAAACAGACGAGTAAGCGTTGTGATCACCTAGAACGAATGAGGAAACAGACGAGGAAGCGTT
>Ga0136643_10019057_pt1 | contig 10360 bp, 4 predicted proteins | sample TergutLab28metaG_FD_96883 | JGI IMG/M metagenome (GOLD analysis project Ga0136643, IMG submission 96883) | Labiotermes labralis P1 segment gut microbial communities from Petit-Saut dam, French Guiana - Lab288 P1 (version 3) (version 3) | ecosystem: Host-associated > Arthropoda: Insects >... | reverse complement strand
AGTCGGTATAGCGACTGAGCTACGGGCTGGACGGTCCGGGATCGAATCCCGGTGGGGACGAGATTTTCCGCCCGTCCAGACCGGCCCTGGGGCCCACCCAGCCTCCTGTACAATGGGTACCGGCTCTTTCCTGGGGGTAGAGGCCCATCTAGTGCCGAAGGTCCTAGAAAAAAGTAGAGCTATACTTCTATTCAACCTAAGGGCCTTTATGGGCTATAAAAAGGGTGAAATCCTACCTACATAAAGAACTCGAGTTACTACCTCATAGTGAACACGAAATATCTTGGTAGGAAAACACAACAGGTTAATGCTCTACAGAGAAAGATACGCTTTAATTGTGGTGCTGGTAATATACTTGTAACTATTTTGTACTGTGTGCAGAAAATAAGAGAACTTATAAAGCTTTGTCACATGTAGTTACTTCTGCTGCAATAGACATCAGTGGGATTGAAATCGACTCTCATTAAATTGATATATCAAAACTGTTTCATCCAACTAAACAATGAAGCTGAAATTTTAACTAGATATACTACAGTGAGATTGCTCGCTAAAATCGAAACAAAATATGAAAATTAAAAATACGTTATGTATTAATTTTAACCAGAAGGAACATTTCTTCAACCGAGGTCTCTGAGAACTTAGAAGATAATTTTATCAAGTAATGATGCTAAAACATTGAATATAATGTTATCAGAATCTTCTATTTCAATAAAGATAAGAAAAATGTGGAAAATACAGCAGATTGTGTCAGTAACAACCCATAGGAAGTAAACTTAGCATGCACCGAATTAATTTCGCTGTCTATGGCACAAAGTACAGTGTGTCCCACTCGCTACTGTACCCGGCATTTCTTTAATAATTCTAACACCAATGAAGATATTGCAACGAAATCTGAACAGGAATACGTTCGTTGTGTGAGAAATGAAGAGGAATGTGTCTGTAGTCCGCTTCAAATTTAGTTTTAATATCCTCATTAGTGGTAAAATTGTTAAAGAAATGCTGGTTTCGGTAGTGAGTGGGACACACTGTACAACTCGGTCAGCAGGTCTCAACAGACACAAAACACTGAATATTAAAATCATCAATTTTTCAGTGTCCATGTCTTCTGTCAATATTTTTTAATCAAAAAAGGTAAATTTTCTCTTATCTGCGTCATGGGGACATAAGTGTTTAGATGGAGGTGAGTGGTCAAAAATGAACACCCATTACCCATTTAATAGAAGGTCGTGTGGGTCCACGAGTAGTTCTGGATATTTAGGGCAAGAAAAAAATTATGTTTTCGCCGGAAGTCAAATCCCGCATCGTATACTCGCAGACTAATCACGATATTGGCTGACGTATTACGGCTCCTTTTATTTAGATATTTGGTTGTTTAATGACGCTGTCAATAATTTAGACTTGACAGGCAAAGTCTGTATAACGTAACACTGGAGCGAGTTCGTGTAACCGTTGGTGCAGTGGAAAATCAATAAGTATTACATATTTTGAGTGTGTGTTTTTAGCACTAGGCTTCCAGCATGCAACGCGCATGCGTCATATTTTCATCTGTGATCTGCCCCGCTCTACAATATTTTTCCACATTATCTCACAAACGGCAGGACTTTCGGAAAAAAAAGTTACTGAACACAAAAGGTGTGTTTTGATTTTCTCTACAACTTTTGTGTGAAACATTTCTCATTCTGAGCAGAATTGTGCGAGATATGAAAAAGTTTATATTGTTCTTCATTCTTGTCCGATTTTAATGAAAAGTGAATTTTGTGTACAGTTTTTAGAAAAATATTCAAATATCAAATTTCGTGGCAAACTTTCCGATGGAAGCCGAGTTGTTCCATTCTGACAGGAGGACTGACAGGCATGATGAAGCTAATAGTCGCTTTACTCAATTTTGCGAAAGCGCCTAAAAACGTGTCAAGTGATGGCGTCATGGGTGATCAGCGATGAATTGGGCAGCACGTGGAAGGAGACCGCAGCAACCACCTGGATATACTGCCTAGTCTCTTGCTTGTGGAAAAGAGCGAGAAGTTTTATTCCCTATGGATTTTAGAATCGTAAAACCGCCCATATAGAAGCCACATTGCTCGATTTGTGCCTAAAATTGTGGCTTTATATAAGGTAACGTTTCTTAAGCTACAGCCATTACGAACATCATCTTGCCGTTATGAAAGAGTCGAGAAGTACTTATGCTTCGGTCAGTATTGCAGCTCCAAACTTGTCGACCAATAACAATGTGCAGGCAAGAACCGCACTCTTATAACGCAGCAAATAGTGGTAATTCCTTACCGACGTTTCGGTAAAACCTATCGGTCCCAACTTCAAGAATCAAGAATCCTTCTTTTGTATTAAAACTTCAAGTGAGGATTATTCACCCTTGAAGATGGGATCTATGAGTTGTCCCGAAACGTCGGTAAGAAATTACTACTATTCTCTGCATAATAACCCAGAATAATGCAGTTCTCCTTTATATCTCAGCGGAAGACAAATCGCGCATGTGTGCAGTTAGCTGGAACTCTTATTCTGTGTATTTGTATGTCAGGAACTTCCTATGTCCCTTGCTTTCATGTTCACTGAAATTGGGATCCCATAAAATCCCTCTACAGCCATAATTAGAGAGGATCAATGGAGGGAGTACGTGTGGAAATGACACACAGAAATGGCAACCGTAAATACTTCCCGTTGAAATCTCTACGAACTTTGGACTAAATTTACTAAATGTCCTGACACATTCCAAGAATTCTGATCCAAAACCCTCCTGTTTACAGCTATGAGACGGGAGATGGCACTCGAGCTCAAGAACAGGGTTACCTGAAGAATGCAGGCGCTGGGCCTGACGCTGAAGCCCAGACAGTGCAAGGATCTTACTCCTATGCTGGACCGGATGGCAACACCATTAGTGTAACGTATACAGCCGACGAGAATGGCTTCGTGCCACAAGGTGCTCACTTGCCTACACCACCTCCCATTCCCGAGGCGATCCTCAGGTCCCTAGAGCAGAATGCTCGTGAAGAGGCAGCCGGAGGTGGCGGTGCTGCAGGTGGATATCCTAGTGGAGGCGGCGGTGGTGCAGGTGCATATCCTAGTGGAGGCGGCGGTGGTGCAGGTGCATATCCTAGTGGAGGCGGCGGTGGTGCCGGTCGATACCCTAGCGGTACTGGACGCCATCCGAGTGGTGGATTCGGAGGTAGGTTACGTGAATGAGAAAACATGACTCTGTTGGTTTGTCTCTATTGCTTCACTTGTGGGCGGGGCTGGCCCATTTTCTAAAAAATTTGTAATACAACACGATGGACAAAAGTCACACATTATTATCTCCTATAGCGCTGCGGCCCAACCCGGGCCATAACCTCCTCATTCACGAGGTTTCTAGACCACACACAACGACGCACCACAGTCGGTAGAACCCATCTGGATGAGTGATCGAATCGTCGCAAAGAACTTTACCCGAAATCACACAACATTCACAAGGCACAAACATCCATGCCACCGTCGGGATTGGAACCCATAATCCGAGCAGGCGAGCGGCCGCAGACGCGCGCCTTTAGACCGCGCTGTCCCTGGGTTGAGCAATATCCACACATATCCTCTTAAAATTGAAGTCTGACAGAGAAGCCAACACAACATTGCCATCAGGTCCTGATAATTACCCTAAGCATTACTAAAACTAATTTCTTTGATTAACGACAAGATCCACAAGACTTCAGAATCACAAATACGAATACCTAACAGGTCAATAAATATTCCGGGCAAAGTGTGTAGAAATAATCAGCTTTCACGTGCATGCCCACAATATTTCGTAGTATGAAAATATTTGAATTATTTTCTGTCTAAACTACTATTTCGTTCACAGGTTCCACAGGGTTTGGGCCTTCAGGTGGTGCTGGTGGCAGACTTCCTACTTCAGGGAGTCAACGCCCCTCTGCACCTTCGTTCTCGCCTCAGTCCGGTTACCAGTACCCCAAGCCCGGCAAATGAGCTTTACAAAAAGAAAATCAAAGACCCAACTTTGCTCACTACGCAATTTTCAGAACGTAGAAGGGCCTATGCTAATCATATGTAAACTATGAAAGGATCTTAGGAGTCGTTTAAATGTATATATTGCGTGGTGTCATATTTGTTGTTGTAAGAAAGAAATAATTGTTCATGTGTTAGATATGTTTTGTGTAAAGTCAGTGAACCGTTTCTTCATGTAAATAGGGAACTGTGAAAATTCATATTATGTAGCGTCTAATTTGCAAGCTGGGCATAGAGAAATCGGGGTTGGATTCCAAGCAGATCTGAAAATATAATTCTGTTTTCTGGGGCGTTCTTTTCTTGCACTCGCTGTGGACCGGAGACTCGATTCACGAAGGTAAAGTGGCCCGGTCTTCAAGCTTACAATTCGCCCAGTCTGCCGCCGAGATTGAAAATTCGTCTGCTATAATTTACTCTCCCACAGGTACACCTGAACAGGCCACTGACTAATACAGGGAGACATTAACAATTCCCCGGAAGTAATAATTTTGTTATAAATTATTAATGCAGCCCAATTTCATTCCGAATGTCTCTTGACACAAAGAAAGTCACCAGTACTATCTCTGGCTAGCCATATGCAATTAATTCTCGATAAGAAATTCTGTGCACATAATCCTTGAAAACATATAAAATACTTCCGAATAATTTCAGTTTAAAAACAGAGAAGCATCTTTCAGCCAACTTCGAATAAGTTCAGTAGATCATAACGAAGGAAGCGATGGCGATAATGGTGATAATGATCAAGGCGATGATGATGATAATAATAATCATTCTTCGATATATATATATATATATATATATATGTATGTATGAGTTCGGTTTGTAACTTAAAACAAACCCTTAATGCGTTGCTCATTTAGAGTAGAATAATCAGCACGTTGACGACCAAGCAATGTCTTTTTGTGTACACAGCTGCTTTACACTATAATCACATTCTAGCTTCAATTTCTGTATTTATTTTGTACATTATAAAGCAGTTAGAGTACAAGAATATGTGAAGTGCATTTGTTTTAAAATAAAGCCAAGTTTTTAAAGAAATGAATTATTTACTCAACATTAAACCCAAAAGTTCGCATTTTCCTATCAATACAGATTGTGCATTGCTCCAGCTCAGGTAGGTACATCTGGTAGTTTCGTGCGCACACAGTAATGAAAATTGTGTTTTTGTGAAATATAGAGAAGATTTGTCTATCTGAAGAACCGCTGCCTTCTCAGGAAGGACTTTGCCACACTTATTCAGTTAGTCAGAACTGTCGAGTGAGAGGCTGACTGGTAAATAATAACATTGAAAGTGTTTGGAAGGGAGCAATTTTTTCCCGATGGAGGTGACATCCAAACACTTGCCTCCATAAAACGCGGAGAAACATAAAAACCTCAGTCAGTATACTTGGGCCCCTAATCAAGGTTTAAACTTCGGACTCTCAAAATAAGAAGCAGAAATATAAAAGTAAAGGCCTAGGTCTTCCAATCGTATTTTCTGCTTTACCTCTTCGAGCCCCGTACGCTGATACAGTCACCATATACGGCACAACTTTATGTACCACTAAATCTAATAACAATGCAACACGAAATCGTCCCTCAGAGCGTGCTCAATTGTTCAGCACGACTCTTATAGTGAAAACGCATTATTTGCCTAAAGAGCATCAAGATACGTTCCTTTGAAATTGAGAAGAATTCTCTTTAGTTTGAGGTAAGAAATTATTAATCTGTAGTGGATTTACGTATTCCACGCAGAACGTGACATGAAATGACAGAGAATAGTGGAGCATCAATCGGCCACATTAAGAAATTGGCGTTACCAACGATGTAACTCAGCAAATTACAGTCAAATCCTTAATTATATAGGGTCAGTGTTTATTGGCTGCAACGTCTGGTGGTCCTTCCAAGTTGGCGGTCAGTGGAAATACTGGAAATGTGGATCATACAGATGTTTGCAGTACAGTGTGGCAAATCAGCTTTCTGGTATCTGCATTAAGTTTTTCTCAATATTTCTTGATTTAAAACTTTCTCCGTGTTCTGAATGTTGTATGCTTCCTTCTGGGTAATTCCCTGGCATCTGAATTTTATATGCCGACGTTTCAGAACATTCTGTCTGGTCCATCTTCGTAGGCCTATGAAGATGGACCAGACAGAGTGTTCCGAAACGTCGGCATATAAAATTCAGATGACAGAAGAAAACATACAACTTTCTTAATATTTGTTTCAATTTGATTGCATTATATTGCCATCAAAACTCTGTTCAAGATCGTAAAGAATGTTTTTAAGCACTTATTTGAGCCTTGTAGAAGTTATATTTCGTGATTTCTGTTCCCCGATTTTTACTATCACTTTTGACAACACCCACATTATGTAGTACTATTTGTGCAATAAACTGTGCGGTCATAATTGGGGATAACAATTCATGCTTGTTCTCTTCTACCAAAAGAGAACAATACCAAGTACCACGACAGTCCATCCTCCCTCGGCCACTCACGGAACCTTTTTTCTGAAGCAACGATGGACATAAAATATTGTCAAGCAATTTAATTGTAGAGTTTAGTACAGTACATACAAAGAGTTAAAGTAAATTGAAGTGCTATACCTGGTATTGTTTGATGCTCAGGAGCACACGTGTGTCTCCCACGTTACTGGTGAGGAAGGGCTAACTGGATTGGCTCTTTATCCGAGTGTCCTCCAATGTTATGGCAATAGGGAACACATTCTGCCAAATTTCGTGAGCTTGGCAGAAGTTCCTTTTCCTCTGAAATGGACCTGCCTCTCGCTGCTAAGTTGGAATTAAGTCATTGGTTGTTAGCAGAAAATAAATTTAAAAATCCGAGGAAATAAATGAGACAGAACAAGGAATTTAATTATAATTCATTTTATGTTGATAAACATATCTCAGTAGACGATTTAATTTAAGAAAAATAAGAAAATTTTCATACTCCTGGCGATAATGTTAATTCCAGTTATGTCCTCTATCCAACGGAACAGAACTTTTTTCAGTACTAGAACTCCAGATTAAGGCGTCTGGAATATTTCCTGCCAGCCCGGGATGATGTAAAGGAATATTACGACAATTCTTCTTTTAATTTGCTCCCCAACACTGCAATGGATTGCAACACTTATTCCGACAAATAAATCATGATGGCGCCGTCATCTCATTGGCGGGTATGAAGTGCGTCAGAACACCGAGGTCCAAAATTCTGAAAAATTTAATAAATTGCAGGAAAGGCCATATTTCTAGATGACGGAGAGCACTAGACTGATGACATTAGAATTGAATACAAGTTACTTCTGGCAATCAAACCAAACGCTTAAGTATATCGAGTTGGAAAAAAAATTCAGGCTTTTGATTGTTACAGCGGTGGACAAATAATGACAGCTGTGTTTTGTGATGGTATTAGAAACAGCTTGTCCTTGCGATAGAGAAAACTGAATATCGCTATGCCACTAAACAGTGTCTCTAGCTGTTATTTCCATTGATAAATCTTCAGCGTGTTCTTTCGTATTGTTTAGAGTCCTAGTGATTTCTGATAAGTTTACTGACGCTGTAACGTCGACCGAATCACAGGCACCTCCTTACTGCTTCATACAGACAAGTGTCATCTGGCGTTTACTTCCAAGAACTCACTTCCACGCGTACTCAGAAAATAAGTGCTGTGTGTAAGGTAGAGGATGAGTCACCGACTGACGTCACACGGCGCGCAGGGCGCCCTCACGGCGAATGAGGAACATTGCCTTTTCTTGCAATGTTTAACAGGTACCAAAGCTGGTTGCCACACCGCCGCTTAATACATTACAATTTTCAAAAATAAACTGCTGTATCAGCTGTATAGGTTAGGTGATTAAGAAGTGAGAGAATGCTCCCTTACTCTTGAACAGAATAACGGTTATGGTGCCTACTTAATAGGTAAAGTAATCCCATTACAGGTCTGGACAGGTCCTGAGGATTGCAGGAGGGTGAGGCTCCCAGATTTCAAGACAATCGGCACATTAAGTTGTTAAAGTTGTCAGCCCTACGCACCGGCCGCTTTTACACCGCAGGAAATATTCCTGGTACTCAATTATGTTAGAGGCTGAGTCGATGAAAATCTCTAATGACACCATCGGGAATCAAACCCACGACCTGCTGGCTTGTAAGATAGTGCCTCAACCAACTGCGCCACCTGAAAAGAGATTATTCTGAAGTAATCAATCCTGAAGTTGCCTCCCAATTCTTTCGCTTGAAAATGTAAACACTCAGCTTCCGAAGCGATGTGTTCTTTCTCAAATACAGACCATACGCACAATTCCGAAATACTAAAGCAAAAAGTCAAATAATGTGTGGGTGTAGTCATGAGTAGTATTACGGTAGGAAAATTCAGGTAATTTTGTTTTAAAAATATCATCCCTGATTTCACTTCACATGAAACTCTGGGGGCATTCAACGACATACGACAGCCAGCAGAGACGTAGAACATTTTACACTGAATATTTCAGAATAAATTTAGGCTTATATAATTGTACACGTATGACTACAGACAGAGAATCAGGTGAAAATCACAATATATGAAGAGGGTAGAGAAAGAAGTGGCGCATTTCACAGTGCTGCAAATTGCTAATTTTATTCATTTTATGGGGTAGATCAATGAAATATGGGGATGAAGCATCGAGGAAATGACGCTGACATAATAAGGCCAGAAGAGTCAAAAATAAAACTGTCCAAGTGCAGGTGTGTCTGCTAAGAATGCCACTTGTAGTGCTCCGGGATTCGACCCAGACCTCTGCGCTGGGAGGTTGGCAAGTAACGGTCCGAACCACCGCTAACAATCACTGCAGAAGTTGGAGAATATAACGAATGCTGTGAAGGCAACTCAATCGTTTTGCAAACTTGATGGCAGCGGTGTGAAGGAACTGCGCTTGTTAGGAAATTTAGGACATATATGTGTCTCTTTATCAGTCAATACAGAAACTTCATTGTCGCTGGCTGCATGCGACCCGCACGTCTACAGTCGGAACAATGTATTTTGCATAATATACCCTTTGCAAATCCATGCCTGCACACAACAGTGGACGGCTTATGATTCTGCACGCATGTTGGCCATGTTTGTACGACATCTCATTCTCAGACTGTAATAGTACTCATTCGATTAAACAGATGGCAGCTCTATGCTCAAAACTGTGCAATAGGAAGGGAAAGGATTGAATTAATTCACCGCTTCATTGAAGAAACACGTAACGTTAGAATGGACTTCCATAAAAGATGTAAATTATTTTAACCCTTGACTTCTCGAGAAATATTATTTAGATGATCAAAAGAATGGTGAAGACCCAGAATAATTTCCACTCTGGTTTCATCAAAGATGTTTCCCAATGGTTCAATTTAAATGCGCAAAATATTCAAAGGTAGAAGTTTTGTGTTGTGGGCCAGAATGCTTGACATCCCGCTAAAGAAGACGATCCCAAGGCTCGTGGTCTTCTTTCAAGGAAAGGAGAAAGTTACCCGACCCAAGGTCAAATGGCAATCAAGGTCATACATCACGCCTGAATAATTATTCCTTTTCCGGCATGGGTGAAATGCCACTTGATTCTCTGAACAGGTTAAGAAATGTAGGCTTTACGTAATTCGCTGCGAGATCGCCCTGTTTCTGCTTCCACATATACCATTCCTAGGTTCTACAATTTTATTCTCCCTACACATGCCGCGAAAAGAAAAGCAGCTGACGTGCAGTTGCATACGAAATGTCATTCAAACTAGCCCATACTATTAGATATTAGCAGCATTAATATCACTTCGTTTCCTTATCTAAAAAATCAGTAGATTTTCAGGAAAAAAAAACTGTGGAAAGAAATTGAGTTTCACTTCTGACAAAAATTTCCTTGACATTCTCTAGAAAGTTTGCTTCAGGCGCACGCGGAAGGGCATTAGGTTCTGAGGTGAAGTCTCCGTTATGGGAGGGAGTGAAATTTGTAAAAATTTGTAGAAATTTATGTTCATCTTTAGGTTTCTATGACCGTGCATCGTGAGCAAAATGTGAAGAGAGAGAGAAAACCAACAAGATGCAACAATCAGATGTATATTATCAACACTGTCTCAAAATGTTTCGGTCATCATTATGCCCATCTTCAGGAGAACAAGACGTGTGTTACTGCATGTGGTGTGCTGCACTGGTTCTGCTGGATGTGGTTGGCAGCGCCCCACAACCGCTACCAACCACATCCAGCAGAACCAGCGCAGCACACCACATGCAGTAACACACGGTCTTTGTTCACCTGAAAATGGGCATAATGATGCCCGAAACATGTTGAGGCAGTGTTGATAATAAACATCTGATTGTTGCATCTTGTTGGTTTTCTCTCTCTCTCTCTCTCTCTCTCTGCACAATTATGT